>MDTD01052090.1_pt1 | contig 11552 bp, 11 predicted proteins | sample 811221 | NCBI WGS metagenome assembly MDTD01 (sample SAMN05326646, study PRJNA326480) | marine metagenome | isolation source: seawater | place: Pacific Ocean: South West | collected 2011
AAAAATTTTTTTAAAATTGAGAAATTCTTTAATATAGAACCCATTAATTAACTTACATTCCATCTATAACCACTTCCATACCGTGTCTCAATAGCAGAGAAGTTTTGATCTATTTTTTTAAATTTTTTTCTAATTCTTTTTACGTGACTGTCAATTGTTCTATCTTCAATATCAGTATCCTCCCTATAAGCAATATCCATTAATTGAGATCTCTCTTTAATTATTCCAGGCCTTTTTGCAAGTTCCTGAACAATTAAAAATTCTGTAGTTGTAAGTTTGTCGGGTAATTGCTTTCCATCCCATTCACATTCTAATTGTGAAGGGTCAAGTTTTAATTTTCCATGAGAAATTATATTTTTCGTATCTTCAATAGGATTAAGATTTTTTTTTCTTAATTGTACTCTTATTCTTTCAATCAATACTTTAATGGAAAAACCTCCAGATTTTTTTACAAAATCGTCAGCACCCAGTTTTAGACCTAATAACTCATCAATCTCGTCATCTTTGGAAGTTAAGAAAATAACAGGTAAAGTTGTTTTTTTCCTAAGTTTTTTTAAAAGTTCCTCACCATCCATTTTTGGCATCTTAATATCAATTATTGCTAAATCTGGTGGTTGCCGTGTTAAACCAATTAGAGCGCTCTCACCATCCAAATACGTTTGCACGTTGAAGCCCTCTTTTTCTAAAGCAATACTAATGCTGGTTAAAATATTTCTGTCATCGTCAATTAATGCGATAGTTTGTTTCATAAATATGTATCTACTTATACAAATACTAAATTGTTCTTAATTGGGCAAGGTTGCCAAAAACTAATGTAGTAAGCCCCAATTTTCTCCACTATTCACATCTACTGTAAGAGGTGTTGAAAAAGAATGTAGATCACTGTCTTTTACACTTGTCATTTCTTGTTTTATTAAGTTTATGAATTTTTTTTCTCTTTCCTTAGGAACTTCAAATATTAGCTCATCATGAATTTGGAGCAACATTTTACATTTTTGCTCCTTTGTTTCTTTCATCCTTTTAAAGATTCTGATCATTGCCAATCTCATAATTTCTGCGGCAGATCCCTGGATTGGTGCGTTTATAGCTGCTCTTTCTTGAAAGTTTCTAATATTAAAATTTTTATCATTTATTCCAGTTATATGACTTCGTCTGCCAAAAATATTATTTACAAAACCACTTTTTCTACAAAATTTGATAGTTTCATTCATGTAATCTTTGATCTCTGGAAATTTTTTGAAGTATGAATTTAGAAACTCTGCTGCTTCACTGTTTGATACCATAATCTGTTTTGCTAACCCATATTGAGAAATTCCATAAATAATTCCAAAATTAATTGCTTTTGCTTTCCTTCTCATATCTGAATTAATTTCAGTAATTTTTACATTAAATACTTGGCTTGCTGTAAGGGAATGAATGTCTTGTTGATTATTAAAAGCTTTTTTTAACTCTTTTACATCTGCTAAATCTGCTAAGATTCTCATCTCAATTTGATTATAATCTGCTGATATTAAAATATTTTCATTTTCAGAAATGAATGATTTCCTTATATCCTTTCCATCTTCAGTTTTGATAGGTATATTTTGTAAATTTGGATCGCTTGAAGCCAATCTGCCCGTTGTAGTTGCGGCCAACAGAAAAGACGTATGAACTCTTTTAGTTTTTGGATTAATGTGCTCTTGCAAAGAATCTGAATAAGTATTTTTGAGTTTTGAAATTTGTCTCCACTCCAATATAAGTTTTGGAAATTCGTTACCTTTAAAAGCTAAATCCTCTAAAACTGAAGCGCTCGTCGCATAGCTACCTTTTTTCGTTTTTTTAAGAGATGCTATCTTTAAATCTTCATACATAATTTCGCCAAGTTGTTTGGTTGAGGCAATATTAAATTTTTTCTTAGAAATTTTATAAATTTTTTCTTCAATGAAAGAAATTTTTTTTTCAAATTTTTTCGAAAGAATTTTTAAAAATTTATCATCTACTTTAACTCCTTGTATCTCCATGTTTGCTAATATTTCAATTAAAGGCTTCTCAAATAATTCATAAATATTTTCAAGTTTTTCGCTTATTAAATTTTTCTTAAGCAATTTGTACAATCTAAAAGTTACATCTGCATCTTCTGCTGCGTATTCTGTGGCTTTTTTAATTTCAACTTGGTCAAAAGTAATTTGTTTTTTACCAGATCCAACCAAATCTTTATAAGATATAGTTTTATGACCTAAATGAAGATCTGAAAGTGTATCCATATTATGTCTATTTTTGCCAGCATCAAGTACATATGACATAAGCATAGTATCTTCCATAGAATTCATTTTTATTCCTCGATGAAAAAAAATTATATAATCGAATTTAATATTCTGCCCTATTTTTTTAATTGATTTGTCCTCTAAGATTGGTTTAATTTTTTGAATTACCTTATTTGTATTTAATATATCTTTGCCGTTATGCTTAATGGGAATATAGCAAGCTTTACCAATACCAGTTGATAAAGATATTCCTACTAATTCAGCTAAATGTGGATTAAGAGAAGTTGTCTCGGTATCTATACATAATTCTCCTTTCTCTTCAGCTTCTTTTAACCAGCCGTCAATATCATCTAATTTATTAAGTAGTTTGTATTTTGTTCGATCAACACTTGAAATGTCTTTTCTACGTAAAGACAGTTTATCTTTCTCTTTTAAATTGGGTTCTCCATATTGCGATATGACGCTACTTAAGAGTCTATTAAATTCCATCTCTCTTAAAAATTCATATAGTCTGTCCTTCTCTATATTTTTTAATACAAAATCATCTAATTTCACTTTAACAGGAACATCTTTTTTTAGAGTTACTAATTTTTTACTTATAAGAGCTTTGTCTTTATTTTCTAAAATTGTCTCTCTTCTTTTATTTTGTTTAATCTCATGAGCCTTTGATAAAAGTTTCTCTAAGTTTCCATATTTATTAATTAATTCTGCGGCAGTTTTAACACCAATACCAGGAACTCCAGGGACATTATCACTACTATCACCAGCAAGTGATTGAACATCAATTACTTTCTCAGATTTGACACCAAATTTTTTGAGAACATCCTCTTCAGAAATAAATTTATTTTTCATTGGATCATAAATCCTTACATTCTTGTTATAAAGCTGCATTAAGTCCTTATCGGATGATACAATGGTTACCTTAGCTCCAATTTTACAAATTTGATCAACATAAGTTGCGATCAAGTCATCAGCTTCATAATTAATAAGTTCCACAGATGGTAAATTAAACGCATTAACTGATTTTCTTATTAAATCAAATTGAGGTATTAAATCGTCTGGTGCGTCAGATCTATTTGCTTTGTAATCCTTATATATCTCATTCCTGAAATTTTTTCTCGCAGAGTCAAAAATAACAGCAAAGTGGCTTGGCTTCTGTAAATTTTCTTTAGATTTTGTGTCTTCAAGTAGCTTGAACAACATATTACAAAAACCATTTACTGCACCGGTAGGCATTCCATCACTTTTTCTGCTTAAAGGTGGTAAAGCATAGTATGCTCTAAAGATATATCCAGATCCATCAACTAAATAAAAATGATCGCTTTTTTTAATTTTGTTCATTAATAAGTGTGCACTTAATTTATACGAGTGTTATAAATGTATAAATCATTATGAAAAAAAAAGATGTATTATCTGTAAAAAATTTAAGTAAGATTTATACCAAAAACAATTCAACCCAAGTAAATGCTTTAAATAATTTAAACTTAGACGTGAAACAAGGTGAAATTTTTGGTTTATTAGGTCCTAATGGAGCAGGTAAATCAACATTTATAAATATTTTAGGAGGAATAGTTATTAAATCAAAAGGCAGCGTAAATGTTTGGGGGTATGATATAGATAAGGACCCCAGACAAGTTAGGGCCTCATTAGGAATAGTACCTCAAGAAGTAAATCTAGATCCATTTTTTAATCCAAGAAAACTTTTAGAATTACATGCAGGGATGTATGGTGTAAAAAAAAAGGACCAAATAACTGAAGAGATTTTGAAATTAGTTTCACTTGAAAATAACGCGGATAGTTACGCAAGAAGTCTTTCTGGAGGAATGAAAAGAAGGCTTTTAATCGCAAAAGCATTGGTGCATAAACCACCAATTTTAATACTAGATGAACCAACCGCCGGTGTAGATGTTGAACTAAGAAAAAATCTTTGGGACAATGTAAAACTTCTTAATAAAATTGGAGTAACAATAATTTTAACCACCCACTATCTAATAGAAGCAGAACAAATGTGTGATAGAATAGGAATATTAAGTAATGGAAATTTAGTTGCTTTAGATACGACCAAAAACTTAATAAATAAAATAAAAACAAAATTTGTTACTTTCACAATTAATGGAAAAAATAAAATAGATAATATACCTTTAAAGTCGTTGAAAATAGTATCTCAAGAAGAAAATAAAATAACAGTATCTTATGAAAAAAATAATATCAAAATTGATGAAATAATTTCTTACTTTTCAAATAAAAATATAAATATTTTAGATATTTCAACTGATGACGGTAATATTGAAGATGTTTATACGACCTTAACAAAAAACTAGCAAAAATGATTGATAAATTGTAAAGTATATAAATGGAAAATATAAGTATCTCTAATAATCAAAAAATATTAAAAAATTTTTTGATTGTTATTTTTGGTTCAGTCTTATTGACTATATCTGCAAAAATAAAAATACCTTTTTATCCAGTTCCCATGACTATGCAAACTTTCGTAGTTCTTTTTTTAGGGATATCTTTAGGTTATAAAATTGCTGTGATTACAGTTTTTGTTTATCTTTTAGAAGGTGTCTTAGGAATTCCTGTTTTTTCAAATTCTCCAGAAAAAGGAGTGGGTCTAATTTATTTTACAGGTCCGACAATGGGTTATTTAATTGGATTTTTACTCGCAGCTTTTTTTTCAGGTTATTTTAATTTTCAAACAAATATAATATCAATTTTTATTAAACTTTTATTCTCTGTTTTTTTTATCTATTTGCTTGGAATAATTTGGCTAGGTATTTTAATAGGATGGGAAAAACCAATTTTTGAGATTGGAGTTAAGCCGTTTGTTTATGCAGAATTATTTAAAATTCTTCTACTAACATTTTTAGCATCATATATTACTAAAATTAGAAAAATTATTTAGGCGATCTTTTATATAAGATTCGTTGAAGGGTACGTCTGTGCATTTTTAACCTTCTTGCTGTTTCAGACACATTTCTATTACATAGCTCAAACACTCTATGAATATGTTCCCATTTTACTCTATCTGCTGACATAGGATTTTCTGGAGGTTGAGCTTTAGTTTTTGGATCTGCTAAAAGAGCTTTTTCTATGTCATCAGCATCTGCAGGTTTAGCAAGATAATCAATTGCACCTTGTTTTATGGCAGCAACAGCAGTCGGAATATTTCCATACCCTGTTAACATTATAATTTTACTTTTAGAATTTGTTTTTTGTAATTCTTTTACAACCTCAAGACCATTTCCATCTGAAAGCCTTAGATCCACAACTGCAAACGCAGGATTTTTACTGTTAATAGATGCAATTCCTGATTTTACACCCTCAGCTTGCGAAACTACGAAACCTTTTTTCTCCATTGCTCTTGATAGTCTTTCTCTAAACGTATTATCATCATCAACTATCAATAGCGATTTATCTACTAAATCAGTTATTTTTTGTGCATTTTCAGACATTATTGATATATAGGTTTTAAAAGGTTTTTTTCAATAGTAGAAAATAGCTCATTTATCTGGCTTGTTAATTAGAGTTAAAAATTGCTTTACAATACCTACCATTTCTCATATTGAGAGAGGAAATTACAAATTTGCATACAAGTTATGCAAATTTTTTTTGTTAAATTTTTTTTCGAGGGGCTAAGAAATGGAAAAATTTAAAAGTGTTGACGAGCTTGTAAGTCAACTTAAACCTGTTGAGCCAATATATTGTATCAGAAAAAGCTCGATACAATTAGCATCAAAAACCTTTCAAAAAAAATTCCCTGGCACAATTTTATACGCAGTAAAAACCAATCCTCATCCTTTAGTAATAAATGCTATTATTGAAAGTGGAATTAAAAATTTTGATGTTGCCTCTTTAAAGGAAATTGAACAAATAAAAAAAATAAATCCAGAACTAAAGTGTTCTTTTATGCATACTGTTAAATCTAGAGAAAGTATAAAAGAAGCATATTTCAAATATGGTGTAAAAACTTTTTCATTAGATACAAAGGAAGAATTAATCAAAATAATTGAAGCAACTAATCAAGGTAAAGATCTAGAGTTATTTGTTAGAGTAGCTGTTTCGAATGAACATGCTGAAATAGATTTATCAAAAAAATTTGGAGCTTTGCACAGTGAAGCTTTAGGACTCTTAAGATTAACTAAACAATACGCTAAAAAAATTGGTTTAAGTTTTCATGTAGGATCACAATGTATGCATCCAATATCTTATTCGAAAGGAATAGCGGAGATTGGAAATATTATTAAAAAGACTAAAATTTTTCCAGATTACATAAATGTTGGAGGTGGTTTTCCAACAATTTATCCTGATTTGATACCACAATCTTTAAATAATTATTTCAATGAAATTAAATTAGCTTTAGAAAAAATAAAATTTGAAAAAAAACCAGAAATAATTTGTGAGCCAGGTAGAGCTATTGTAGCTGAGAGTGGATCAACAATTGTAAAAGTTATTTTAAGAAAAAAACAAAAACTATATATAAATGACGGAACTTACGGGACATTATTTGATGCAGGAGTGCCCAATATTGTTTACCCATCAAGAATGATTCCAATTGGAAGATTGATTTCAAAAAAATTAACTTCATTTGATTTTTATGGTCCTACTTGTGATAGTATGGATTATATGAAAGGACCATTTATTTTACCGAATAATATAAGAGAAAATGACTACATAGAGCTTGGTCAACTGGGAGCATACGGGCTAACATTTAGAACTAAATTTAATGGTTTTTACTCAGATAATATTTGTGAAGTGCAAGATGAACCTATAATGAGTATGTACGATAAAGAAAAAGATAAAGCATTTCTTGTTGCTTAATGTCTGAAAAAAAAAATCTAGGTCACAATAGTAAAAAAGATTTTTTAAAAAATCCGGTTGAACATATTGATATTACAAAGTTTGATAGTAGAAAAATTATCTCAGCTATGGGGAAAATGTCATTTGTTTCTAGAGAGACTGCAAATGCGACCAATATTTATAATGAAATGCTAAAGGATAAGGATTGTACAATTTTTTTAACTTTAGCTGGCTCGACCTCAGCTGCGGGATGTATGCATATTTATAGAGATATGGTTAAATATAATATGATAGATGCGATCGTTGCTACTGGAGCATCAATAATTGATATGGATTTTTTTGAAGCACTTGGATTTAAACATTACCAAGGCTCACAATTTCAAAATGATTATGAGCTAAGAAAGAATTATATAGATAGAATTTACGACACTTATATTGATGAAGATCAGTTGCAAATGTGTGATAAAATTATTGGTGAGATTGCAGATAATCTAGATCCTAGGCCATATACTTCAAGAGAATTCATAAAAGAAATTGGAAAATATCTAAAAACAAATGCAAAGAAAAAAGAGTCTTTAGTTGAATTAGCATATGACAACAATGTTCCAATTTTTTGTCCTGCTTTTACTGACTCAAGTGCTGGATTTGGGCTTGTGATGCATCAAGAAAGAAATCCAAATAAACATATAACAATAGACTCGATCAGAGAATTCAGAGAATTAACCGAAATTAAGATAAAATCAAAAGGATCGGGTCTTTTAATGATTGGTGGCGGTGTTCCAAAAAATTTTATTCAAGATACTGTAATTTGTGCTGAACTTTTGGGAAAAAATGTCGATATGCACAAATATGCTATTCAAATAACTGTCGCAGATTCTAGAGATGGTGCTTGTAGTAGTTCAACATTAAAAGAGGCTAGTTCCTGGGGTAAAGTAGACACGACAAAAGAGCAAATGGTTTTTGCTGAGGCCACAAGTGTATTACCTTTAATTGCAAGCGACGCATATCACACAGGTAGATGGAAAAATAGAAATAGAAAAAACTTTTCAAAGATATTTAAATAAAGCAAAATTCAAAAATGAAATATCTATCAAACAAAGACGGATTTCTTGGTATCGATAACAAATTTAAATTTAAAGAAAAAGTGGTAATAATTCCATTTGGCCTAGAAAAAACAGTAAGTTATGGGGGAGGAACAAAAAATGGACCAAAAGAAATTATTAAAGCTTCTCATCAAGTAGAACTTTATGATGAAGAATTGAATTGTGAACCTTTTAAAAAAATAGGCATAAAAACTCTAAAACCGTTTAAAATTAAAAAAAAAATTAATGATGCAATTAAACAAATATCTTCAATAAATAAAAAAATTTTAGATAAAAAAATTTTTCCAATGACTTTTGGGGGTGAACATTCAATTACCCCAGGATGTATTTCTCCTTTTATTAAAAAATTTAAAAAAATATGTATTTTACATTTTGATGCTCACGCAGATTTACGTGATAGTTATAATGGAGAAAAATTTTCACATGCTTCAGCTATAAGAAGATGCTTAGATTACCCTAATGTTTCTCTAATTTCTTTTGGAATAAGAAATATATCAAAAAGCGAAATTCCATATTTAAAAAAAAATTCATCTAAAATAGAAATTTTTTGGGCAAAAGATAAAAATCAGTGGGATCTAAAAAAATTTAAAAAATTAATAAAAAACAAAAATGTGTACTTGACCTTTGATGTAGATGGATTAGATGCTAGTATTATGCCCGCAACAGGTACACCTGAGCCTGGTGGTTTATTTTGGGATGAAACATTAAAAATTATCAAAATTGCTGCGAAAAATTCTAATATTGTTGGTGCAGATATTAACGAATTATCACCAATAAAAGGTTTTAACTCATATAATTTTATTGTGGCAAAATTGGCTTACAAAATTTTGTCATATAAGTTTTTATACTAAATCTTAGCTACTTTAAAAGAACCTAAAAGTAATCTAAATGGAATTAACATTACTAACGCTACAAATATCTTTACGGCTAAATCTCCTAAGGATAGTGTAAACCAAGGTATTCCTGTGCCGTAGAATGAAATGGAGAAAAATAAAAATGTATCTACTGTAGAACCTACTAGAGAGGATGTAAGTGGAGCTACAAACCATTTTTTTTTTCTTAATTGATCAAAGATTTGGACATCCAACAACTGAGCAATAATAAAAGCAGTACCTGAGCCAATTGCTATTCTAAGAGAAATTAAGTCTGCAAAATTAGTAGAGAATATAAGTGTAAATAAAATTCCAGTCGTAAAACCAATATATACTATTTTTTTTGCAATTGATTTACCAAATGATCTGTTTGCAAGATCAGTTATCAAAAAAGCTACAGGGTAACTAAACGCACCATATGTGAGAATATCTTCAAGACCATAATATTTTATCGGGAACTGAACAAGATAATTTGATGTTAAAACAATTAATCCCATCATAAAAGCGAGGGAAATAAATATTTTATTCATTAAGCTGATTTGTTCAATAAAGTTTTTTTGATTTTCTTTAATCTAAAAGAAAGATTTTTTGCTTTTGCTGATTTTATAAATTGATCGAAACTTCCTTTTTTATCCACTGATCTTATTCCTGAATTAGAAACTGTTAATTTTAAACTTTTGTTTAACATTTCACTTTTAAATCTTACTTTTTTTAAATTAGGCAGAAATCTTCTTTTAGTTTTATTATTTGCGTGACTTACCTTATGTCCCTTTAAAGGTATTTTTCCAGTTAGTTCGCATTTTTTTGACATAAATTTAAGAATGTATATGCGTAGAAAATAACTCAGTCAAGGTTATTTTTAGAACCTACCAATTCAGAAATATTATTGACTCCTGTTTTTTTTATGATTTCTATCAATTCATCATTAATCTTAGATACAATATTTGGACCTTTGAAAACCATCCCGGTATAAAGTTGAACAAGTTTTGCACCATTTATTATTTTGTCATAAACTGACCTACCGCTATCGATTCCTCCAACACCAATAATTGTAATATCTGATTTAAAACTTTTAAAAAATTCGTCTATTAGAAAATTTGATTTATTTTCAAGTGGTTTGCCCGAAAGTCCTCCCTTTTCCAATTTATTAATATTTTTTAAATTTTCTCTTGTTCTATCAGTTGAGTTTGAGATTATTATAGTTGTGATTTTATTATTAGTTAAAACCTCACATATTCTATCAATTCTTTTATTTTCGATATCTGGGGAAATTTTCAAGGCAATAGGTATATTTGTTTTCAATTTGGTCTTTTCAATTTGAATTTCTTTAAGAAGTTCATCTAGCTCTTCATCTTTATGGAAGCTTCTTAAATTTTCGGTATTTGGGGATGAAATATTTACTGTTAAATAATCAGCAATATCGTGAAATTTTCTTATACCTACTAGATAGTCTTTTACCCTATCTTTTGTATCTTTATTAGGGCCAATATTTATTCCTAAAAGTCCAGTGGGTAAAGTTGATAATATTCTTGATCTCACCTTATCAGATCCTGAGTTATTAAATCCTAATCTATTTATCAAGGCTTCATCTTCCTCAAGTCTAAATACTCTGGGTTTAGGATTACCATATTGCTTAAGTGGAGTTACTGTGCCAACTTCAACAAAACCAAATCCTAGTTTAAATAAAGAATTATACACCTCAGCATCTTTGTCAAAACCAGCTGCGATACCAATAGGATTTGGTATTTTTTTACCAAAGACATCTAATTCTAGAATTTTGTTTTGTTGAATTTTCCTATTAGGAATATAATTTAACTTTAAAGCTTTAATTGCCAAATTATGTGCTGTTTCTGGGTCTAATTTAAAAATTAATCCTCTTATTTTTTCAAACATTATTTATTTTTTCTTTTATTAGATTTTTAGTTTCATTAACTCCAAAAAAACTTATAAAAAAACCCATCCTAGGACCATTTTCAACTCCAAAAACAACTTCATAAATTAATTTAAACCAATCACGTAAATTTTCTTTATAACCGTTTTCTTTTCCGACAGAGTAAATTTTTGTTTGTATATCCTCTGGTTTCATATCATCACTGCAATCATTTAAGGCATTTATCAATGCTTCTAATGCATTTTTTTCGTCCTCATTTGGTTTTTTATATTTCTTTGTTTTCTTTATCATGTCATTAAAATATTTAATTGCATATCCGATTAAACTATCAAAAATAGTTTGATTTTTCTCAGAAATATCTTTTTTATATTTTTTTACAAACTTCCAAAGTAAATCTTTGTTATCGGCATTGCTTGTTTCAACAAGATTAAGCAACATGGAAAAGCTCATTATATATTTTTCCTTAGGTATTTTCGAATTATGAACATGCCAAACAGGGTTCATAAGAACTTGAAGATCATCCTGAGATTTGCTTTTTTCAATAGAATCTAAATATTCATCGACTGACTTTGGTATTATTTCTTTATAAAGTTTTTTTGCTCTCTTTGGATTTTGGTACATAAACAAAGATAAACTTTCTGGT
>MDTD01067349.1_pt1 | contig 11552 bp, 11 predicted proteins | sample 811221 | NCBI WGS metagenome assembly MDTD01 (sample SAMN05326646, study PRJNA326480) | marine metagenome | isolation source: seawater | place: Pacific Ocean: South West | collected 2011
GGTGTGGAAGTGCGGTAACGCATGTAGCTGACCAGTACTAATAGCTCAATTGGCTTATTTTATGCACTGAAAAAAATTTTAGACTGTTGTGATAAAAAAAAAAATAATTGGTTACACTACCGGTGTTTTTGATTTATTTCATATTGGACACCTTAATATTTTAAAAAGAGCAAAAAAACACTGCGATTACTTGATCGTTGGTGTTACAACTGATGCTCTAGTTAAATATAAATTTAAGAAAGCAGTAATTCCATTTAAAGAAAGAAAAGATATAGTTAAGGCAATAAGCTATGTTGACAAAATTATTCCCCAAAAAAATATGAATAAGTTTGAAGCGTGGAAGAAAATAAAATTCGATATAATGTTTGTTGGAAGTGATTGGCAGAATACTTCAAAGTGGAGACAATATGAAGATCAGTTTAAAAAAGTAGGTGTAAAAATAAAATATTTTAAATATACAAAAGGAACGTCATCAACTCTTATTAATCAGACATTAGTTAAATTGAGAAAGTAATAGATGTGTGGCATCTTAGGATCTTACGGAAATTTTAGTAAAAACAAATTTATAAAATCAATAAATTTACAGTCACATCGTGGTCCAGATGGTTCGGGGTTTATTCAATATGACAAATTTAAGCTAGGTCACAGAAGACTAAGTATTATTGATATTTCTGAAAAATCATCACAACCAATGATTTCCTCAAATGATAGGTTTATAATTATTTATAATGGTGAGATTTATAATTTTCAAGAAATCAGGCAAGAATTAATAAAGCAAGGTATTAAATTTAAATCAAAAGGAGACACCGAGGTTTTGTTAAATTCATATATTTATTACGGAGAAAGATGTCTAAAAAAATTAAGAGGCATGTTTGCTTTTTGTATTTTTGACAAAAAAAAAAAGACATTTTTTATCGCAAGAGATAGACTTGGTATAAAGCCATTGTATTTTTATCACAAAAAAAATAGTTTTATTTTTTCCTCAGAAATAAAATCAATATTAAATCTCATAAATAAATATAGTTTAAATATTAATGCCGTTTCCTCCTACTTATCATTTAGATATCCAATTGGGGAACAAACTTTTTTCAATGAAATATCTGAGCTTAAACCAGGTAATTACCTAAAATTTCATAAAAATAAAATACTGATTAAAGAGTATTGGTCCTTAAAAAATATATTTATAAGTAAAAAGAAATTAAGTTTGCATGCATCCAAAAAAGAAATAAAAAAAGAGCTAAATAAATCAATAAGATATAGAACTATTTCTGATGTGCCAGTGGGAACATTTATGTCTGGAGGCCTAGATTCCAGTTTACTTACAGCTCTTATCTCTAAACAAAAATTGATAACCGGTAAGTTACAAACTTATACAATTGCTATTAAAAATGATCCGAATGAATTTAAATATGCTCGTTTAATGAAAAAAAAATATAAATTAAATCATGAAGAAATACTTATAAATCGTGGTAAATATTTATCATTAATTGATCGTTTAGTTAAATATAAGGATGCTCCCCTAGGTATACCCAACGAAGTTCTTCTTTATTCTATGTCAAAAAAAATGAAAAAAAATATTACTGTAGTCTTATCTGGAGAAGGAGCAGATGAAATTTTTGGTGGGTACGGAAGAATTTATGGAATTGATGAAGACTTCATAAAATTAAGAAAAAAAAAAATAAGTAATAAATTAAAAAAAAAATTAAAAAAAAAATATGATGATAATAAGTTTAGATCTGAATTTGAGCATTTTTTACATGTTTACAAATATTTTTCACTAAGTTTAAAAGAAAAAATTTTTAAGAAAAATATTAATGTAAAAAAAATCGAAAATAATTTAACAAACAAATTAAAAAAGAACTTTCCAATTTCTGAAAAAATTAATTATTTTGATGCAATAACATATTTTTTTTTAAAAGTTCATGTAAGGGGACTGCTACAAAGAATAGACTCTATGACAATGGCGACAAGTATTGAGGCTAGGGTACCTTTTCTTGACCACGAACTAATCAAAACTGCAATAAATATTCCAAAAAATTTAAAGTTAAGAAAATTAAAAAATCAAAATTATGAAAACCTAATCAGTGACGAAATATCAGAGAAGAAAAATATCACTAAATTTATTCTTAAAGATACTTTTAAAACTTTATTGCCAAAAGAAATTCTAGATAGAGAGAAAATAGGTTTTCCCGTATTTTTGCAAAACCTCTTTAACAACAATAGAAATATAAGAAATTTAAAAAAAAAATTTCTTAAAAGTGAAATTTTGAAACTTTTATTTAAAAGAGATAAAATTTTAAAAATTTTATGTGATAAAAATAAAAGTCATAAAGATAGTTTCCTTATGTGGATGATTTTAAATTTAGACAGCTTCTATAAACAATATTTTGTAAATAAATGAGGATTTATTTAAAAAAATTAATAATATTTTTTATAAATTTCATAATTTATATTTTAACTTTATTCATAAAAAAAAAAGAAAATTTTTTACTGTTTTCTTCTGGATATACTTTCTCCGGGAATCCAAAATACCTATACTTATATTTATCAAATGATCTAAATTTAAAATGCTATTGGATAACAAGTAATAAAGAAATAATAAGTTATTTAAGATCAAACAATTTGAAAGTTGCCCACAGATGGAGCTTAAAGGGAATATACTTAACTATTATATCAAAATATTTTTTTTTAAGCTCAGGCATAAACAATATCTGTGAATATTTTGTATCAAAAAAAACTAAAGTAATTAATTTATGGCATGGTACGCCTATTAAGAAGATATTTAATGATGAAAAAAAAAATGATGAAAAATCTATAAAGAATTTAAATAAATTTTTGGAAGGTTTTAATTGTTTTAATACTGGTTCTAAAAATTTAATTAAACTATTTGAAAAATCACTAAACAGAAAAGATATAAAGATTTATTCGCTAGGTATGCCATCTAATGATATTTTGTATAAATCAAAAAAAGATATTAAATTTTCAGAAGAAATCTCCATTAAAATCAAAAAACAATTTTCTATACCGTTAAACAAAAAAATTATACTTTATTGTCCTACTCACAGAGATAATATAAATGATTATGATTTAAATACCTTAAATAAATTTTTAGACAAAGTTTTATTATTCGCAAAAAAAAATGGATTTGTATTAATTAATAAGTTTCACTTGTTAAGACCTCCCAAAATAAACCCCAGAATATCGAACGACAAAGATTTTATTGATGTAACTTATTATCCAGATATTCAAGAATTTCTTATTGCAAGTAATCTTTTAATAACAGATTATTCATCAGTAGTTTTTGATTTTTCTATTTTAGAAAAACCATACATACTATTTCATTATGATATAAAAAAATATTCTATCAAAAGAGATTTTTATTATAACTGGGACATGTTTCCTACAAAAATCGCATATGAAATAGATGATTTAATTAAATATTTAGAGAATAAAAATTTTTTTGATAATGAGAAAAATAAAAGTTTTTTAAGTTATTTTAATGACAAAGACCTTTCTTGTATGCGTATTTATAAAGAAATCTTATTAGGAAAATCTATTGATAAAAATTTATATAAAAAAAAATTTGATTTTTTAGTAAAACAAAAAATATTTAAAACCATACCTTAAAAATATTTTTTTTCTAAAACTAATTATAAATACTTTTCGTTAAAAAGTAATTTGGCACTGTTAAAGTCATTTATATTATCAATATCAATTGACTCAATGTCATTACATAAAAATGGAGCTGGATTTTTACCAATTAAATATTCAAAATTATCGATATTTTTTTTTTTTATACAAAAGCAAGCGCCATTAACATAATAATATTTTGGTAGATTTTGAGAGTAATCATGCCATTTTCCAAATTGGTAATTAATTGGCTTTAAATTTTCGTTCAATATGAATGACTTATTTTCTTGTAAAGTCAACATACTATCATTTTTCTTACATTTTTTAAATTTTTCTAACATTGACTTATAATTTTTAAAAAAAGGAGAGGTAACATGACACCAGCTAATTATATCCTCTTTATTTATTTCTTTACCATCTAAGACCTCATTTATAACGTTAGACCAAGAAATTTTATTATTACAAAATTTCTTTTCTCTATAATAAAATTCAACACCATTATATTTTGCAGAGATCTTTCTTGCATCAAGAGAGTCGCTAGAAACTATAATTCTATCAAACTGTTTTGAACGAACTAGCTGGATAAGTTTTATTTGAAATAGAGACAAATTTTTATAAAATTTTCTAAAATTTTTATTTTTAACTCTTTCAGAATTTTTTTTGACAGGAATAACAGCTATTATTTTTTTTGACATAATTTTAAATATTTTAGCTTATAATAAATTTTAAAATAAATTATATATAAAAATATCTTAAATTATTAAATTTTTGATAAAGCTTAAGTATAATCTTACATTAAAAATAAAAAAATCAAAAAACAATTTTAATTTTAAAATTAGTAATAAATTTAAATTTTTGGTTAATTTTGAGGTTATCATTTTATTAAACTTTTTGTTATGTAATTTTTTTGAAAGGTATAGGTTTTTACTAAAATCAATTTGATCAAATTTCGAAATTAAAAATTTTTCTTGTAAATTTTTGCTCCTGTTATTTATATCTATCTTTAATCCTGTTTTTTCAAATAATCTTAAATTGAACAAATTTTTCTTTAAAAAAAATTCATCTAAACTGGTCTTATAAGTGTTTCTTAAATTATCAATCTTATTAAAATATTTCTCATGTTTCTCGAAATCTCTTTTTAATTGCAGTAAATACAGAAGCTTTAAAATTTTTTTCTTGTTACGAGAAAGTGAAGCTATCTTATATAAAACATAAATACATTCATCAGCATTTCTATCAATTCTAAAGATTAAATCTTTATTAAATTTTGTAAATGATATGTAAGTTTTATTATAATATGGAATTATTCTATACAATTCTACATGTAAATTAACTAGTATAAATTTATTGTTATTTAATTTATCAAAAAACATTGAATAATATACTCTTAAAAATTGTAAAAAATTTTTTACACCTTTTTTGTTTAACTCTAAAATAAGTTTTTTTTTAAATTCTTTATAATTTTTGTAGCCAATTACCTTTTTTTTTTGAGATAAATATTTTTTCAAGTCATTTAAAAGGTGTAAAGACTCTAAAATATTTAGAATTTTTTCAAATTTTCTTTTTTTTGCAAGGTAATTAAAAACCTTGTATCTAGATATAAAAAATATTCTACATTGTACTGGAAAAACAGAAACTGATTTAAAGTTTGACAAAAGATTTATGAAAAAAGTCTTGCCAGATCCATTTAAACCATAAAAAAAAATTATTTTCATATTAAAATTTATCTTGTTAAATTATAATTTTAATTTATTTACTGAAATACTTTTATTTAGACAATATTTATCAAGTTTTCTAATTTACTTTTCTTTTAAGAAAATTTCTAAATCTTCGGGAGTTCCCAAACCCCACATTTCTTTAACATTTTCTATAATTATTCTTTTTTTATCTTTGATTGCCTCATTAAAAACTGGGCATACATAAAATTCATTATTTACCCTAATGTTCTTCTCTATCATCTGCTCGGCATACTTTACATAATCGGATCCTTTTTTCCAAAAATAGACACCCACAGTGGCATGATTTGATATAACTTTTTTTTCGGCAACTTCTATAACGTTTCCTTCATTATCAGTTTTTGCATATGACCATTTTGGATGTAGAGAATTAAATGTTAAAATTCCTCCATCAACCTTTTTTGAAATAAATTTATATAAAGTTTTTGAGCTATTCCACTCCATATATTGATCTGAATTTGCAATAATTAGAGGGTCATTATTATTAATTAACTTTTTGGCAAGAAGTGTTGTGCAAGCCGCACCTTCAGTTAATTTATCAACTATAATTACTTTACAATGAGGAGCTAATACATTTAATAAGCTAATAATATTATATTTTTTTTCATGTTCTTTTCTGACAAGAAAAATAAAATTAGCGTCTAATGCAAGGTTTTCAATAACAAATTGGATCATTGGTTTCTTATTTATTTCAATTAATGGCTTTGGAAAAGTATAGCCTGCTTTTGCAAATCTGGAGCCTGCTCCTGCCATTGGTATCAAAACATTAAGCTTTGGATCTTTCCATTTAGAATAATTTTTCATTTCAATTTCAATTTGTTTAATAGAATTATTTATTAGATCTAAATTTAATTCATTTAAATGATTGATGCCAACTAAATTTGCGCCAGACTGTTTTGCTGCTTCTCTACCATAATATGAATCTTCAACAATCAAACATTCTTTTGGTGAATTACCTAGCTTTAAGAATATTCTCATATAAATTTCTGGATGAGGTTTGGGAAATTTTACATCTTCATTACTCAGATATAACTTAACAAATTTCTTAATTTTTAACTTTTCTATACAGATATCAAGTGTCTTTTTTATTGCATTTGACGCAATTACTAAATTATATTTTTTGCTTAGTGTATTGAATATACTATAAATATTTCGATCAAAAGTTATATTTTTTTTTAATAACAAATTCGTAAATTTCTTTTTTGTCTTATTTATTTTACTAATTTCTGAATTTTTAATTTTTTTCTGTTTTAATAATATCTTCAACTTTTCTTTTGTTGGAAGACCGTCATATGTTTTAACATGATCTGAAAAACTAATAGTGGTTTTTTTACTAGTTTCCTTCAAAGCTGAATTTAATGCATCAAAATGAATTCTTTTTGTATCAACTAAAACACCGTCTAAATCAAATATTATCGTTTTAATCATTTATATTTTTCAATAAAATCAGAACAACAGCCGGCACAAATGTCGATTTTTTGTTCATGTAGCTCTGGTAAGACACATATACTATTTTTGAAAAGTTTCTTACCCGGATATGTCCACCAATATCCTTTGCTTGTTATTGTTATATCATCTTCTTGGTGCCAATAGTAATGCAAATTTAGATTTTGTAATAATTCTAAAGCTTCAAGATTTTTTGCGTGATACCAAAGTTTTGATGAAAATTTCAGCAATTTATCATCAAATTGATAACTAGGCTCATCGTGTCCAAGATAAATTTTATCTTTAAAATTCCATACATCAATTTCTACATCGTAACCTTTATTTATTGCATTAAAAATATAATCAGGTTTATTTTCATTATCACTTTCTTTTTTATTTAAATTGCCGCGATGAGAGATTAAAATCATGATATAAGTAAAAGTTGCTCTTTATTATTTAAATTTATTTTACACCAATTTGATGTGTCTTTAAAATCATGAAATGTGATATGATTTATTTCAGAACAGTTGGTGATCCAAATACTGAAAGTTGAAGGCCAATTAATACTATAACTCGAGAGTTCCTGACAAATATATAACATTTGGGAAAGTGAAAAATTTAATTCTTCAAAATTTCTTAAATCTATAAATTCTGACTTTATAAATTTATCCCAGTCAACTGCCTTTTTACTAGCTAATATAAATTGATACTTTTCACCATTTAAAATTTTATCATCTATAATTTTGACAAATTTTAATAGTTCATTGAAGTCCTCATTTAATCCTTTTTTGAAAATAGGACCTCCTTTCAATCTGTCATCTAATACTTCAAATTTTTTATTTTCATCCCATAAAACACTAATTAAAATTTTTTTTTTTTCATTTTTATGTTTCCTTATGAATTCATTTACATCATCAGTATTTTTTTCATTTGATAATCTGTATCTAAAGGGTTTAAACTTATTTGGTGAAAATTTAATATATTTTGTAATTTTAAATTCAAAAATTTTTAATAAGTATGATAAAAAGTTTTTAAAACTAAAATTTTCTTTCAAAGTTTTAAAATAGTATGCCTCTATCATTTGCCTTTCATATTCTGTTGCGCAAATAGATAAACATGAATTGTAAGAAATATAATCTTTTTTAAATATATAAAAAATTTTTTTTAATAAGCTTATTTCTTTATCAAATTTTAAATTAAAACTTGGAAAAACTAAATTTTCAAAATAATCATCAGGGTGTATTCCTGGATCCCATATATAATTTCCAGTTGATTTAGAGTATTCGTTTTTTTCTTTATTGTACTTAACTCCTTGAAAATTAATATTTTTCCAGTTTTTTTTGATAATAGTTATTTCATATTTTTCATCATGATATGCTGAAATTAATTCAACAAATTTCGAAGCATTTGCAAATATAGATGAAGTAGATAAATCTATAATAATTTTCCTCATTTATCTTTTCATTAGAGAAAGATTAACACAATTTTTTTCGATTTTTTTTTCAAAATAATTTTTAAGTGAAATTAGCGCTTTATATCTGATTTCAAATAAAGCTTCCTTTGAAAAAAAAGCATTATGTGGTGTAAAAATAATTTTTCCATAATTTTTCTTTTCCAACCACAATTTTGTTAATTTATCATTTTTTGATAAAGGCTCATTTTCAAATACATCAAGACCAATCGATGCAATTTTACCTTTTTTAAAATATTTAAATAAAACATCATTTTTCACTAAGTCCCCACGTGCAGTGTTTATAAAAATTATTCTTTTTTTTAAATTTTTAAAAAAAAATTCTTTTAAAAAAAATTTATTTTTTTTTGATGAAGGAACATGAACAGATATAACATCACTGTTATTAAATAAATCACTTAAGCTATCTTTTTTTAATAAACCAAGTGACTTTTCTATTCCATCATTAATGTAAGGATCATAAAAATTAATATTCTTAAATATAGGTTTACATTTTAAACTTAATGCTGATCCTATTCTACCTAGACCTATAATTCCGAGATTTAAGTTCTTTAATCTTACTTGTCTTTTATTTAAATCATACTTCCATTTTATATTGTTTTCTTGAATTTGCTTTTTTAAAAAAAAATCATTACCACTTAAAAATCTGGATAAGTCTAAAATTAAACCTAATGCATGGTCTGATACCTCATCTACTCCATAGTCTGGTACGTTAAAAACTTTTATTTTTCTCTTTGATGCCTCGTTAATATCTATACTATCGTAGCCCACTCCATATCTAACAATTATTTTACACCTCTTTAATTTACTTATAATTTTTTTTGGAAATGAAACGTGATGTCCAGTCATAATTCCATCAATATTTCTAAAAAACTTATCAGACAAAGTTTCAAATTCTTTAGGATTAGACAAAATTATATTGTATTTTTTTCCAAGAATTTTTTGTTCTAAACGAGTTTCGCTTAACAAATCTGGAATTAAAATGTTATATTTCATTAGTTGAATTCAAATTATTAAAATATTTAAACTATTTTTTATAAATGAAAACCAATATTTTTATTAGAGTAAAAGAAAAACAGATTTTTAACGCAAAATTTATTGAGAAACAAATTGGCAATTTTAGGGATAAAAGAGTTTTGTATTTAGGACCTGGCGATGGATATTATATTGATTATTTAAAAATGAATTATAAATGTGACTTAACATGTATTGATAAGAACAAAAAATTTTCTGACGATTTAAAGAAAAAAGGAATAAAATGTCATAATCAAGATATTTTAAAAATCATTCCAAATTATAATAAGTATTTTGATATAGTTTTTTCATTTTCATTTGTTCAATACATAAAACCAATATACCTTAAACAATTTAATGATTTATGCAGAAGTTATTTAAAAAATGAAAATAGTTTTGCATTACATTTGTCTATACCAAATTTAACAAAATTTAATAAAAATATTAATTATTCATACAAACATAATCTAATAAATTTGAGAGGATACTTAATCCAGCTTTATTATTTTTATTTTAAAGGTAATAGATTTGAGTCTAAAATTGAGTCTTATTGGCATGATCCTGCTATGATAAAAAAATTTGAAGGTACAGAAATTAGAACTTCAGATACAAGTTATCGTTTTCAATATAAATTATTAAAATAATCAATAATTCCAATTTTCTTTTAACCATAATTCTACAGCAACTTTTTGCCAACTTTCATCTATGTCAAAACCATATGAATTTATTAATGGATAACTTTTTCTTCCCATCCATTGAAAGGGCTGCATACCTTTGTCCATATTTTCAAAAACCCATTTTGAAATAACCTGAACACTTAAATCACAAAAGTAAACGTCTCCTTGACTTGATCTAATAGAGGAAACATTTTTAATATATTTTAAATTTACAAATGGTTTTATTTTATTTGAAACAATCTTCCTAGCTCTTGCTGGACTGAACATATTATATTTACATACAGAGAATGCTGAGTCATAAGATTTTTTTTTTTTTAATATCTGAATTCCCTCTTTAATTAGCTTTATTGAAATTGCTGGATTATTTGCAAACAATAAAACTATAATATCTGGCTTAAATTTTTTTTTTATTTCTAAATATGCATGTGTTAGCACATCTTCAGTTAAACTATTTGGTCTTGCCAAACTTTTAGGTCTTTTAATATGTATAGCACTATATTTCTTTCCAATTTTCTTAATTACAGGGCAATCCGTTGAAACAAAAATTTTTTTTATATTAGATTTTTTTGCTGCCATAAATGCATATTCACAAGATGGAAAGCCATTTATTTTCATAGTATTCTTTCCAGGAAAACCAATGCTTCTTTTTTTACCGATCACTAGTGCAGCAACTTTTTTTGATTTATTTTGACTGATCATTATTATAATTTTATATGTAGTATAAATTTAAATTCTATGCAATTTCAAAATTTTTTTAAAATTTAATCAACCTATGAGCAAAGATTTTGTAAATCATGATGAGGTTGAAAATTTAATTTTTAAAAAAAAAAAATTTAAACCATATTATAATCTTAAAAAAACTGATTTATTTACATTAAATCTGTTATCAAGATTTAATAGAAAGTATGAAGAAAAAATTACCAAACATAGTTACAATTTAATTAGTACTATTTTTCAAGATATTTATTGGCAGTATTCTTTCAATTTTTTAAAATACAAAAATTTTATAAAAAAATATGGATCTCAAGTTCCAATAAATCCCAAAAAAAATGAGGATTTATTTAATGGATATTTAAGATTTCAGTCATTCCTATTTCCAAAATTTAGCTTAAAATTTAAAATTAAAAATCATTTAAAAATTTACTATCTATTTTTTTGGGCAATTTTTAATTTTATTTTAGGAAATAAAAAAAAAATAATTGTTAGTAATGAATTTTTAAAAAATTATAGGTATGACTTTTTTAAAAAAAATATAAATACTAAAGATATATTGATACTTAGCATAAAATTAACAAATACAAATAATTTTTTTTCAAAAAATATTAACCAAGCTATTATGAATAATATATTTGCCAGAACAAGTTACTTTAATATTTGGAAATTTGTACTTAAAGTTTTAAAGCCATCAAAAATAATTTTAATGGACAATCTTGATAAAGATTATTCTATACTTTTAGCTTCAAAATTATTAAATATCGAAACAATAGGTGTAACTCATGGAATAGTCGCAAAATATCATAAATGGTTATATGGCTATTCTTTTTTAAAAAAAAAAAATATTCTAAAATTCGACAAAATTTATGTCGCTGATGAAATTTA
>MDTD01089562.1_pt1 | contig 11549 bp, 9 predicted proteins | sample 811221 | NCBI WGS metagenome assembly MDTD01 (sample SAMN05326646, study PRJNA326480) | marine metagenome | isolation source: seawater | place: Pacific Ocean: South West | collected 2011
AGCTATAAACCTAATTGTCTTTTTGATTTGTTCTATTGGTTTAATTATGTTTTCAAAAAAAATATTTATTTTTAAGAATAATAAAACAACTAGTATCTTATTTTTATTTTTTTTATTATTATTTTTATCAACTATACTAGATGGAATTAGATACCCGGAAAAAAATAATGTTTTGAAAGCTTTACTTTATTTTAGATACTTTATTCTATTTATAGTTATAAGCTATTTTGTAAAAAGCAGAGAATTTAATCTGAAATATTTTCTAATTTCTATATCTGTTTGTACTATATTTTTATCTTTAGATATTATTTATCAGTTTTTTAATGGTGCTGATTTTTTTGGTTTTGTTGGATATGGAGATAATAATACATTACATTTAGCAGGTTTTTTAAAAAACGAGTATATCGCCGGTGGTTACATTCAAAGATTTTTAATTTTTAGTTTGGTTCTTTTACCCTGTTTATTGATTAAAAATAAAAGCTTTCGATATACAGTTCCTGTTGTGCTTATGTCTATTTTTTTTTCAGGAATACTATTTTCGGGAAATAGGATGCCTCTGTTTATTTTTATATTTTCTATTATTCTTTGTATAATACTTATAAAAGAAATCAGGTATCAACTTTTAGTTGGTACAATATTTTGCGTAACAATTTTTTATTTTACATTAAGCACTCAAGAAAGATTCAAAACTTATTATGAAAGTTTTTACCATAATGCTAAAGCGGTGGTTGAAAATATAAATGATTTTGCATTTAAAAAGTACCCAGATTTAGAAAAAAATAAAAATAATTATTTTGTGGGAGAAATTTTTAAAGGAAATAAGAAGTACAAAGAATATGAATTAGTTAGATGGGGTAGCGGCCACCCTGTAATTTATTTGACAGCGATAGATGTTTGGAAAGATAGACCAATTTTAGGTCATGGAATCAAGTCATTTAGGGAAAAATGTAAAAATAAACTCCATCTCCCTAATAGAGTTTGTCAAGCTCATCCGCATAATTATTATTTAGAATTCTTAAATGATGTTGGCATTCTAGGAATAGTTATTTTTTTAATTTTTTTAGTTCTCATTTTTAGAGAAAGAATTTTGAATTTTAAAAAAGTAAAAGTCGATGAAAAACTAATATTATATTGTCTTGTGATTATTATAGTTTCCGAGCTTTTTCCGTTGCGAAGTTCTGGTAGTTTTTTTTCAACACAAATATCTTCATATATATTTTTAATTTTGGGAATACTTGGTGGATTTAAAAAAACTAAAATTAATTAATATTTATTATATTTTTTAAAAATTCTAAACCGTTTTTACCACTTTTTTCTGGATGAAATTGGCAACCAAATATATTTTTGTAATTTAGGATCGCAGGGACCTTAACGTCATAGTAGTTTGAATGTGCAATAGTATTTTTTTCATCTTTTGTAACTGCTAAATAAGAGTGAATAAAGTAATAATTTTTATTAAATATTGCTTTATTTAATATATTTTTATTTTGTGCATTACTGTTAATAAATATCTCATTCCAGCTAATATGCGGTACTTTAAGTTTACTTAGTTTACTTTTTTTTTTTAATTCAACAACTTCGCCCTCTATAAAATTTAGGCCATTATGTTCTCCCATCTCATAACTTTTAGTAAGAAAAACTTGCATCCCTAAACAAATCCCAAAAATTGGTTTTTTTTTGTACTGAACATACTCTTTTAAAGTATCTATTAGACCATAATTCTTCAGAAGGCTCATAGCATTTTGAAATGCTCCTACTCCTGGAAGGATAAGAAAATCAGAATTGAGAATTTTTTTTTTTTCTTTAGTTATCTCGCTAGAAAAACCAATTTGTTCAATGCCTCTTTTCAAACTTAATATATTTCCACAACCATAATCTACGATTGAAATTTTTTTCATTTGGAAGTTACTTAAGCTTGCCTTCTTTTCTCATTTTTTCTCTTATTTTAGTTGCTGATATTTCTTGAACTTCTTTATCCAAAACAATTTCTTCAATTTTGTAACCAACGCCTCTTCCATAACAAATATTTGTTAAATTTGGAACAAGAGTTATTTTAATTCTATTTTTAAATTCATTTAATGCCTTAAGTATATTTTCTTTAACTGTTTCAAAGTCAAATGGATTATCTCCTACTCCTTGAACATCCCTGACCATTATATTTACTTGACCTGTCTTTTTTAAAATTTCCTCAAAAAGTTTTTGATGACCATCATGCCATGGTTGCCATCTACCTAGCATTTGTGCTGTTGGTTTTTTATTATCCCAAGAATAGCCTTGTAACTTATCTGCTACTTTAATAGCCCAAATTTCTGCATTTTTTTCGGTGATCCTAAAGTCAAATTTTTTTGGGTTTATGAAAATTTTATTTGTATCTTGAAATCTTCCCTCTTTAATAGTGTCCATCCAAATCAAAACGTCAGCATTAAAATCCTCTCTTGTTTTATCAGTTGGACAAACAAAATCAGCTATAACATTTTTACCCTGATCAAGTGCTTTTTGTGCTAAAGATTTCATTCTATTTGCTTGTCTAACTCTTCCCTCTGTACTAAAGTCCCAATCATCAGCATCTTTTCTAACTTGATCAGCATTTAACCAAACAGCGTTTATCAATGGAAATAAAATTTTAGAAAAATAGGTTTTTCCTGCACCTGGTAATCCCATTACTAATATTTTTTTTGGTTTAATCATTCTGCATGCTTAATGTTATAATTATTATTTAAAGTCAAGTTTATTTTGAATTTTTATAAATTTTATTTTCCCAGTTTAAAGATGACTTTAATATTAAATCTAAATCATTATATTTTGGTTTCCAATTGATTTTTTTCTTAATTTTTGAAACTTTAGCTATAAGCGACGCAACATCACCTTTTCTTCTAGGTCCATAAACTACAGAAATTTTTCTTTTTAATATTTTATTTAAGGCTTTTACTACATCGTTCACAGAGTAACCTTTTCCGTAACCACAATTAAATATTTCGGATTTTTGTGTTTTAATTAAATATTTGAGTGAAAGAATATGTATTTTTGCTAAGTCCATTATATGAATAAAATCTCTTATTGCAGTTCCATCTTTTGTTTTATAATTTTTTCCATTAATTATTAATTTTTTTCTTTTTCCCGTTGCTACCTCACATGCTACTTTTATTAAATGGCTAGATTTTTTATCTACTAGCCCAGTTCTCATTTTTAAATCGGCACCAGCTACATTAAAATATCTTAAAATTATACACTTAATTTTTTTCTTCTTAATAAATTTATTAAGAAATTTTTCAAATTTTAATTTTGATTTTGCATAAGGATTAGAAGGCTTTTTAATGCTATTTTCATTATAACTTTTTTTTGAAGTTTCTTTGTAGACGGAGGCTGTAGAGGAAAAAATTATTGTTTTAAGATTATTATTAACACAATTTTCAATAAAAATTTTAGATTTTTTAAAATTAAATAAATTATATCTTTTTGGTTTTTGAAAAGACTCCTCTACCTTAATCAAGCCTGCAAAATGCATTACGGCATCAAAATTATTATTTTTTATGATTTTTTTTATTTTTTTAATATTTGATATATCGCAATGAAAAAATTTAGCCTTTTTTGGAACTAATTTTTTATTTCCAGTAACTAAGCTATCAATAATTGTAACTTTGTGCCCAGCATCTATAAGTAGATTTGAAACCTGACTCCCTATATAACCTGCGCCACCACTGAGTAAAATTTTCATTTTAAATCGAGTTTACCATTATTTATTTCAAATACTTTATTACAATTTCTTAATGTTGATAATCTGTGAGAAATTATTATTACCGTTTTACCTAACAATGAATTTATATTATTAACAATTTTTTTCTCTGTTTCAATATCAATAGCGCTTGTAGACTCGTCTAGAATTAAAATTTCTGAATTTGAATAAATAGCTCTAGCTATACCAATTCTTTGTCTTTGACCGCCAGACAGCCTGATACCTGACTCACCAATTTTGGTTTCAAGTCCTTGTTCAGAATTTTCTATATAGTTTTTTAACTCAGCAATTTCATAAGCTTTTTTTACCTCATCTAACTGAAGATTTTCCTCGTTTGTACCAAATGCGATATTTCTCAAAATTGTGTCATCAGTCAAAAAGATAAATTGTGGTGTATAGCCAATCAACTTATACCAATTTTTATTATCTAACTTTTCTATCTTGTTATTTAGAAAAATTTTACCATCAGTTGGCCTCATTAAACCAGTAAAGATATCTATAAGTGTACTTTTTCCTGAGCCTGAGGAACCAGTAATTCCAATTTTGTCTCCTTTTTTAATTTCGAAAGATATTTTATTTAAAACCTTTTTGTCAGATAATGAATATTTAAACGAAACATCCTCAAATCTTAACTCATTAAATTTTAGAATTTTTGTTTCTGATAAGGTTTTATTTTTTTCTGTTTGTAATTTTTTCTCACTTATCTCTTTCTGAAGTAAGTCTGCTGAGGGTATACCATATCTTACCCTACCTATAGCTTGAATCATTTTAGAAGCCGAAGGTAAAAGCCGCAAAGTAGCAACAACAAATACCGCCAATGTGGGTAGGAGTGATTTTATTTCAACGCCCATTCTTATTAAAACTATTGCCATTAATGATAATCCAAGTACTCCAATAAATTCTAATATATGTTTTGGAATTAAATTCCAAGAATGATAAGTAGCTTGAGAATTTAATGCTTCTTTATTATGTTTGTCAAAAATATTTAAAAATATATTTTCTTTACAAGATATTTTAATTTCTTTAATACCATTCAAACCTTGCCGAAGGTGTTGTACTTTAAGAGCTTCGTGAGTTTGTCTTCTTTTCGATGCATTTAAAATTCTTTTGGAAGTAAATTTGATATAAATAATTGATATTAATAAAATTACTAGACCAATTGTTATTGATCCTAATGGTTCAATTGTAATTAAAAGAGTTGTTATAGCGATTAAGAAAATTATTTCGGTTGATATGATAAGAAAGGGATCTACCATATTAAGTCTAAAGTTCCTAATTTCCTCAGTTAAATTTGAAAATAATTCAGAAGAGTTTCTTCTCAAATGAAATGAATAATCTTGATTTAAATAATAATTGAAAAATTGTTTTGTTAATTCATATTCTACTGAATGAGCAAATTTTTGCTGTTTTCGTATTAAAAATAAAAAAAAAGAAGTTTTTATAAAAAAAATAAAAGTTAAAATTGTTAGTAAAATAATAACAATTTCTCCATAACTTTTATAAGATAAATAATCTGAAATTTTATTAAGAAATAAATAATTTGAAGAAAAATTAAGTAAAACATCTTTACCTTCAACTATTATCTTAAGTACAGGTAATATTATCCCTATGCCGAGAGTCTCAAGAAACGTACCTAATATTGTAATAAGGTATATTAAAAAAAGTCTTTTTTTTAACTTACCATCTATTAGAAAACCAAGTTTTTTATAAGCTGAGAACATATTATATTAAAAGTTATTTTAGTAATTTACACACATCTTCAAAATATTTGTGTATTTTTCTTTACAATATTTATTTATATGATTTTTTACATCATGAGATAGCAATATTTTATTATTTGTAACTCTTTGACTTTTAATAGAAGATATTTTTTTAATTCTTTCTATATCTAATTTTTCCAGAGCAATATTCATTTGAGATTGAGAAAACTTTAAATCAAAAAATTTATTGATAAAGACTAAATAGTCTTTTGTATTTTTTTTCACGTAGTTATTATCTATTACAACAACTTGATCTTTTTTACTTTTCAACTTAAAGTTTAACCACGATTTTAAAAATTCAGAGAAAACTGAGATTAATTTAAATTTTTTATCAAATTTTCTAAATTCGGACATTGTAACTTCCTTATCTAAATTATGGGTCAACTTGCCTTCGTTAATCAAATGAAGCAAATAGCTGGCGATACATTCAACTGGTTCACGTATCAAGATAACAGTTTTACAGAATTTTTTTCGTTTAGGAACTATTTTTGAGTATGGTAAATGACTGTGCCACAATATAGGATCTGTTCTTTTTGAAAAAATACTTCTTTCATCCAATGGAGAGTCCATCTTAGCAAAAGTAGAATAGGTATTATCATTTACACCTAGATCTCCGGGTAGACCAAGTCTTATTGAGTAGCAAATATTTAACAAGTTCACAGTTAAATTCAAACCTGTTCTTGGAAGTACTGCAAGTAGAGGTTCATTTCTAGGTTGTTTAATATAAAAATTAAGAGAGTAAAAAATCGATTTAAGAGTTTTTTTTAAGATGTAATAATAATTCATGTTTTTGATATATCGTATTGTTCAATTTTTGAACATAATAACGTTCATCAATTGAACAGTAAAGCATTTTTTTTAAAAAAAGCTTCAAATACTAAATTTATACCTAAAATCATTCTGCTATTTTGTGGTAATTATTTTTATTTATATCACTTTCGATAAATTTTTTAATATTTGAAAATTCTTCTTTAAAATAATTTTTTTTTGTGAAAAATACTTCTTGTAATTTGCTTTTAAGATTTTTTTCCTCAGTATTACTAATTATCGGAAATTTTTTCTCAATAAAATCTAAATAATTTTCACCAGTATTTAACTCACTTTTTAAAATAATCGCAATACAATCAAATAATATTAAATCTGTTGTAATAGCTGAATTCATTGTAAGAGCACAGTAACAATTGTTTAGATCAGTTTCTAAATTTTCTTCTGATATTATCCAATTCTTTGGTAAATATTTCCATCCGAGGTTATCAATTAATTCATTTATATTTATGTAAGGATGAGGCCTCAGTTTTATTTTAATACCTAATTCATTACTAATAAAGGAATTTATTTTACTTAATTTAAAAAGAATCTCATAATTAACTTCAGGAAATAAAGATAAAATTACCAAAAGTTGCTTTTCATTTTTATTAGTCTCTTTTATTTTAAGCTCAGATCTTTGTAAGTCAGATATGATTTTAATTTTTTCTTTTGGAGTTCCTAAAAATTCCAAATGATTTTTGCATAATTCATTGGGACAAATAATTGTGTCAGGTTTAACTTTACTTTTCCATTCTTTATAATTTGTTAAATATGGTAAAAATTCATTCGAGTGAAGAGAATGATAGTACCCTATTGATTTTATGCTTTTTTCACTCAAAGAATTAATGCAATATCTAGCTGAGTTCTCATACATTTGATTTTGATAGTGATCAAAAAATATAATTTTATTTACTTTTTTGCTCCATTTTTTTACTGCAGGAAAATAACGATAGTAAATGGCTGATCTTGTAGTTGTGAGCCCAAATAATTTATAATAACTAATTAAAGGTTGAATATTACATCCAGTATAATTAATTTTTTCATGTATTGTAAAATTAGATTTTAGCGATCTATAAATACATCTAAAATAATCAATTAAGTTTAACCAATCTTCAGGTATAAAAGATTTTCTTTCTCTAAGACTTTTATATAATTTTTTTTTATTTTTAATATTTTGATAAAACCAAGGCAATGATATTACTTGTTTACCTTGATTTTCTAACCAGCTTGAATAGTTACCGTAGTAACGACTTTGTACAATACCATTTTTAAAATTTGAGTTGTTTATTAGATCATGAAAAAGATATACTTCGCTTTCAGGAAGATGTTTTTGTGAAGGCTTTGAAAGCAACGAATAGAAATAATTTATTATAAAATAATAAATAATTTTCAAATAATTTATAAATCCGTTAAATATTAAAAATATTTTTTCTAAGAGTAAAAAAAAAGAAAAAAATTTTGGTGTTTTGATTTTGTAATCTTTTTCTAAATTTTTAACTAAAAATTTTAATAAATGATAGTTTTCAGAAACTATAGTAATTTTAGATTTCTCTTTATTATTTTTTAAATATTCTTTAATAGATTTTATACTTGATATATTTAAAAGAAAATTTGATGTTAAATTAGTTTTTGATGCAAAACTATTCATCCACCAATCAATTGAGTCGTCAAAATATACTCTTTGTTTTTCAAGCCAATCTATAAAATATTTTTTTTCATTAGAATAATTAATTGAGGTCTGCCTAGAAATTGATAGCCTATTTTTTTTTATTTTTTCCTCCAGCCGAAATAACTTTAAATAGCTATTACCAAAGTATATCCATTTTTCATTATCTTTATTGCAAAATGATCGGTGCTCTAAATTTAAATTCACAGTTTAATTATCAATTATATTTCTAACTTTATTTCCTCTCAAAAAATTAAGCATATTTTCAGATGCTTTAATTCTCATTTCTTTGATTGAGGTTGTTGAATAGTATCCTGCATGAGGATTTATGATAATTCTGTCGGAAAGATTATTGTTTGTATCTTTCCATTTTTTTATAAAATTATCAGTATCTTTTGGTGGTTCTTCTGGTAAAACATCAAGACCTACACCGGCTAATTTATTTTTTTTTAATCCCTCTAAAATAATATTTAAGTTCTGAATTATTTGTCCCCTTGCCGTATTTATTAATATTGTATTATCATTTAATGAATTAATAAATTTTTCATCTACCATATTTTTTGTTTTCAAGGTTAGTGATGCATTAATTGATATAATTGAGGAGTTTGATTTAAGTTCATCTAGAGTATTAAATCTTTTTATTCCTAAAACTTTTTCATATCCATCCGTCACATATGGGTCATAAAAACCAACTTTCATATTAAAATGTTTCATTTTAATAGCTAATGAACTTCCAATTCTACCAAGTCCAATAATTCCTAAATTATGATCTGATGTCCTTTTAATAGGAAAAGATTTATTTATATTAATTACTTCCGATTGCCATTTATTTAGATTAATTTTTGTATGATTATTATAAAGATTAATTTTTCTGACAAAGTTTAAAATTAGAGCACAAGAGGTATCTGCAACCTCATCAACACCATAATCAGGTGTATTGGCAAATATAATATTATATTTTTTGATAGATTTAAGATTAATATTTTCATAACCAACACCATATCTAATAATTGCTACATTTTTTTTAAATTTTTTATATGTTATATCGCTGATATCGGCGTGCCAAACCAATAATCCATCGGCTTCAGATATTTCATCTGGGAATTTATTTTCATCTTTTTGATTTAAACATATAATTTCTGCTTCATTTCTAAATATTTTTTTTTCAAGATCAGGGATCTTTATGTAATCAGTTATAAAAATTTTTTTCATTTAGTTTTAATCTGACTAAAAGCTTCATGTATAATACCGGTATCATTTTGATAACAAATAAAATTAATACCTATTTTTTTAAGAAATCTTATTTCTTTTTTGTTTCTAGCTATAGATCCTACTTTTATTTTTTTTTTATTACAAATATTTACTATTTTTTTTACCGCTTTTTTTACTTTTGGATTTTTCCAGTCTGGTTTTAAGTTTAGCGAAGAGGTAAAATCATATAGTCCAAAGTAAATAAGCGATATATCTTTAGAAAAATCATTACAAATTTTATCTAATGAAGCCATTCCTTTTGATCCTTCTATGAGTAGCCCTATAAAAATTTTTTTATTGATTTTATTTTTTTTATCATCTGATTTATTAGGATTGTAGTCAAAGGCTGCAGTATATGGGCTTAATCCTCGCTTGCCTTGTGGATTAAAGTATGAACACGAAACTGCAAATTTAGCATCTGCATATGATGAAATTTGTGGAATTAAAATACCATCGGGGTTTAGATCCAAGCATCTTTGAATTTCAATTTTATTTAAATGACTAACCCTAATAAGCGAGAGACAATTAGGTTTAATAATTTTATTTAAAATGTTTACACTCTCAAAACTATGCGATCCATGCTCCCTATCAATTATTATATAGTCTAAATTTTTTGAAATTATTTCTGTTATATTTGGGCAGCTATTAAGGCTAAATGTGCCGATTATATTTTTTTTATTCATATTTCCAGTTATTTTTTAACCATACCTCTATTGCTGTTTTTTGCCATTCTTCATCTATATCAAATCCAAACGTATTTTTTAAAGGATAACTTTTTTTACCCATCCACTGAAAAGGCTGCATTCCATCTTTCATATTCTCAAATACTCTACTTCTAATAATTTGAACACTTAAATCACAAAAATAAACATCTCCTTGACTTGATCTAATTGAACTAACATTGTCTATTAAATGTAGGGGTACAAACGACTCTATTTTTTCATCTATAATTTTTCTCGCTCTTGCTGGGCTAAACATATTGTATTTACTCACAGAAAATGCAGAGTCATATGAATTATCTTTTAATAATTTTTCTATACCTTCTGAAACCAATTTAGTTGAAATTGCAGGATTGTTTGCAAATAGAAGCACTATAATTTCTGGTCTACCCTTAATTTTTATAATTTCTTTGTAAGCATGTACCAACACATCTTCAGTGAGAGAGTCCGGTGTTGCGAGCTCAGGTGGTCTTTTAATGTGATGAGCTGCATAACTAGAACCAATTTTTGAAATAACATCACAATCAGTAGATACAAAAATATTTTTAATTCCAAGCCTTTTTGCTGCTTGAAAACCATACTCACATGAAGGTAATCCATTTATATTCATAACATTTTTTCCTGGAAAACCAGTGCTATTTTTCTTTCCAATTAGTAAAGCAAAAATTTTATTTTTTTCCATAAATTTAAATCTTATTTTTTTTTAATACAAACTTTGCTATATCAACTACCCTATTACTATATCCCCATTCATTATCGTACCATATAACCATTTTTAATAAATTTGAGTCTAGTAAATTAATAAAATTTGCATCCACTATTACTGATTTAGAAGTACCAAGATGGTCGAGTGAAACAAGTGATTCTTCTTGAAAGCCAAATATTTTACTTTTAGATTTCGCTAAATTCTTAAAGTGATTAAATATATCTTTTTTTACTATTTTCGTTTTTAGTTGGATTGTTAAATCTGAAGCGCAAACAATTGCTGTTGGAACCCTAAAGGATAAGCCACTTAATTTATTATCAAGTTTTTTCAAACATTTTGTAACCGCTTTAACTGCTGTAGTATTTTTTGGAATTAGATTAGATATACTATCCCTTCCTAAAGAATAATTTTTCCAATTATGCCCGGGGTTAGAAACTGATTTAAGAGAACCATCAAGTACGTTTTGATAAGATAATCTTGGATGTAGTGTGGTAATAAATCCTTTTTCGATACCAAATTTTTTTTCTAATTCACTTAAAACTGGACCAATAGCAGATGCATCACAAATACTTGAGCTAATAATATTATGTTTTTTGTAACTATAACTATTCTCATTTGCACCTAAAATTAAAGTATTATCTATATATTTATTGGGAGAATGAGTAATTATAACTTTAGATAATTTTTTATTAATAATTTTTTTTGCATTAATAACGTTTTTTTCAACACCGGTTGCATCAATAACAACATCTACACCAAATTTTTTCCAATTTACTTCATCAATATTTTTTTTTGAAAAAATTTTTATTTTATTATTTGCTATGAAAATTGTTTGTTTATCACTATCTACTTTAACCTTCTGATTAAATTTTCCATAAATTGAGTCGTATTTCAGTAGATAATATAA
>MDTD01095146.1_pt1 | contig 11548 bp, 12 predicted proteins | sample 811221 | NCBI WGS metagenome assembly MDTD01 (sample SAMN05326646, study PRJNA326480) | marine metagenome | isolation source: seawater | place: Pacific Ocean: South West | collected 2011
ATGATTGAGAAAAAGATCCTCTTTCAGCTAAATCAAATAAAGATTTTTCAGTACTCTCAATAATATTTTCTGCGTTTTTTTCTTGATCATTTGCACTTAAAGTATCAGAGGATAATTTATCTGAAATCAGAACTAACTCTCTTCTCAAATACATTTCATGAATAATTTTTGAGTAATCTATCGCTTGTTTTGTTGAGCTTGAAAATCTTGTTAATTTAACTAAATACTCAGTTCCTCCTACTTCACTCAACATATTATCTTTTTCAAAATAGTTTTTTAAAGTAATTGGATTTGCAATCATCCCTTTATTGTTTAAATTTTCAATAACCTCATAAATCTTTATGTGCGCGGGATCATAAAATATTGATGGGTTTATAATTGAAGCAATCTCATCTATTATATCATTATTAACAAGTACTGATCCTAATAAAGCTTGCTCAGCTTCAATATTACATGGCTGTTTATTATTGATATTATTTTGTAAGGGTTTTATTTCTTTCACTAAATGATAATAATTTATAGTTTCGTTTGATAAAGAAAAAAGTTACACACTATTTTTCTCAGACTGTGGAAAAGTTATTTAGATTGTATTTTTTCTATTATTATTGAAATGATTGCTTTTACTTCTGAATGAAAGTTTATGTCTACTTTATATTCACCTAATTTATTAAGCTCATTTTTTAGTATAATTTGAGAAGGTACTACGTCTGCATTAGTTTTTTCTTTTATTAAATTAGCTACTTCTTTGGGTTTGATTGACCCATATAATTCTCCATTTTCTTTACTTTCTTTATTGAATTTGAAAACTTTTTTATTAACTAATTTAGCTATTTCTTTGAACTTATTTTTTAGTTCAATATTCTTCTTATTTAATTCATCTTTTTTTTTATTAACATATTCTTGATTTTCGTTATTAAATCTAAGGGCTTTGCCTTTTTTTAGTAAAAAGTTACGACCATAACCATTCTTCACCTTAACTTTATCCCCTATATTTCCTAGGTTTAGAATATTCTCTAAAAGTATTAATTCCATATTACACCAACCCTAAAACTTTAGCTTTTTTAATTTCCCTAGTCAGTTTTTTTTGCTTATTAAATGATACTGAAGTAATCTTTGATGAGATAATCTTTCCATTATCAGACATATATTTTTTTAATAAAGAAATATTTTTATAATCAATAATTGGAGCATTTTTTGTGGAAAGAGGGCACCTTTTTGAAAATTTTCCATCAGATTTTTGAAATAAACTAAGTTTACTTAAAGAGTTAACATTTTTTCTTTGGAATTTCTTATTTTTTCTTTTCATTTTTATAGCTTATTTATCTTTTCTAAAAAATTCATTTTTTGTATCTAGTTTTTTGTATCTAACGGTCAAGTATCTAATTATAGAGTTATCAACCTTCATTTTTTTATCAATTTCGCTTAGTGTATTTTTATTTCCTTCAAATTTATAGTGTATATAAAAACCTTTTTTGTAACTTTTAATCTTATTAGCAAGATTTAAAAGACCCCATTCTTCAATTTTTAGAACTTTACCGGATGACGAATTAATTAATTCGTTATATTTATCTTTTATTGTTTTTAATTCTTTTTCAGCTAAATCTTGTTTAGCAACAATTGTATTCTCGTAAAATCCCATAATTTTCGCCTAAGTAAATAATTTAATTATTTATAAACAGTGGGTTATACTATAATGAAGAATTATAGCAATACTAATATTTATCGATTAAACTTAATTAAATGAGCGCATTATTATTTCCAGGCCAAGGTTCTCAATTAGTAGGTATGGGATTAGAATTTTATAATAATTTTAGTCTTGTAAAAAACATATTTAAAAGCGCTGACGAGAAGTTAAATTTTAAATTATCAAAAATAATTTTAGAGGGGCCAGCAGAAGAACTTCAACTTACAAAAAATACTCAACCTGCAATTTTAACTGTAAGTTATGCAATTTTTCAAGTTTTGAAAAAAGAGTTTAATTTAGATTTTAGTAATTTCAAATTTTTTGCAGGTCATTCACTAGGTGAATATAGTGCTTTAGTATGTTCAGAGTCTCTAAATTTCGAAGATGCGGCTTATTTAGTTTATGAGAGAGGTAAAGCGATGCAGGAAGCTGTTCCAATTGGGAAAGGAAAAATGATAGCAGTTCTTGGAGCAAAGCTAGATGACATTCAAAGTTTTATTAATACTTTAAATTTAAATAAAGGTGTTTGTGAAATTGCAAATGATAACGCGGAAGGACAAGCAATTATCAGCGGCGATAAGGAAACAGTGGATTCTTTCTCAATATTACTTAAAGAAAAAAAAATAAAAACGATTCCATTAAAAGTAAGTGCTCCATTTCATTGTTCATTAATGAAGAATGCCGCAAGTATTATGAGTAAGAAAATAAATATTATAAATTTTAAGCTGCCAAAATATAAAATTATTAGTAATGTGACTGCTAATTATATCGATAAAACGGAAAATATAAAAAAACTTCTTATTGAGCAAATTTACTCTAGTGTTAAATGGAGAGAAAGTATAATCAATATGTCAAACAATGGTGTAATTAACTTTATTGAAATTGGCCCAGGTAAAGTTTTAACAGGCATGGTAAAACGAACAATAAAAGGCGCAAATTGCTTTGCAATTAACTCAATAGCTGATATTAAAAATTTAAAAAATGAACTTAAAAAATAAAAAAGTATTAATAACAGGTTCTACTGGAGGTATTGGTAATTCACTTGTAGAAAAGTTTTATAATTATGAGTCAAACATTGCTGTGACTGGTACAAATGAGACAAAACTAGCAAATTTAAAAAAAAAATTTCCAAAGGTAAACGTTGAAAAGTTTAATTTAGAACAACATGATAAAATTAGTGAATTTGTCGAAAAAATTGAGTCTAAATTAGGAGGAATTGATATTCTTATTAATAATGCTGGAATAACTTTAGATAATTTATCAATCAGATTAACAGAGGAAAATTGGAAAAAAGTTTTAGATATTAATTTAACCTCAACATTTTTAATGTGCAAATTCGCTATAAAAAAAATGCTTAAAAGAAAGAGCGGAAAAATAATTAATATAACTTCAATTGTAGGACACACCGGAAATCTTGGCCAAGCAAATTATTCCGCCTCCAAAGCAGGAATAGTAGCTTTTTCAAAAAGTTTAGCTATAGAATACGCAAGAAAAAATATAAATATAAATTGTGTGTCTCCTGGTTTTATAAAAACAGAGATGACTGAAAAAATAAATGAGGAATTTAAGAATAATCTGATTAACAAAATACCATCAGGTAATCTTGGAACAGGGGAAGATGTTTCAAATTGTGTAGCTTTTTTAGCTTCAGATATGGCAAATTATATTAATGGAGAAACGATACATGTTAATGGCGGAATGTATATGGCTTGACAATCTCAATTATTAATCTAATAAGAAAATAAACAAATAGAAAGGAATTCATGTCAGACGATATTAAAAGTAAAATTAAAAAAATAGTTGCAGATCATTTAGGTATAGAAGAAGAAAAAGTGACAGAGGAAGCTAGCTTCATCGATGATCTGGGTGCAGATAGCTTAGATACTGTTGAATTGGTCATGGCTTTTGAAGAAGAATTTGGATCTGAAATCTCAGATAGCGAAGCAGAAAAAATTCTAACGGTGGGTGACGCTATTAAATTTATCGAGAGTAAATCAAGTTAAGATCAATTTTTTTTATGTCGGGCAGTGGTGAAAATATCATGGTTATATTATCATCCCCTTCTGGCGTAGGAAAAACCACACTTACAAAAAAAATTCAGCAAAAATATAAATCTTTTAAGATTTCAGTTTCTCATACAACAAGATCACCAAGATCAAATGAAATTCACGGTATAGATTATTTTTTTATATCAAATAAAAAATTTGAAGAACTCATTGAGAAAAAAAAATTTTATGAATATGCAAAAATTTTTGAAAATTATTATGGAACTTTAAAAAAGAATGTAGATGAAAGTATAATTACTAACGATTTAATCTTTGATATTGATTGGCAGGGGACTAAACAATTATCAAATTATAAAAATCTAAAATTAATTAAGATATTCTTGATAACAGATAATAAAAATGAGCTTAAAAAAAGGTTAATTAATAGAAATCAAAATACTGATGCTGAAATAGATAGAAGATTTAAATCTTTCGATGAGGATATTAAACATTGGAATGATTATGATTACATAATTATTAATAAGAATCTTGAGGTATGTTTCAAACAAATCGAAAATATTATACTGTCAAATAAAAAAAATAATTACTTATCTTCATAAATTTTGGCTATTTTATAATAAGTTTCAGGTGTAATTTCAGAAGGTCTTAAATTCAATCTTAATTCTCCAATTTTCTTTATATCGTTTGTATTAAGTATTTTTTTTAAATTTTTATTTATCATTTTTCTTTTATTTGAAAATAAAATATTAGTTATTTTTTCTAAACTTTCTAAATTTTTTAATTTAAATAATTTTTCTTTTTTTGGCTGAAAATGTATTACGAGTGAATTTACTTTTGGTTTAGGAACAAAACAATTAGGAGAGACTAAAAATTTATTTAAACTTTTTAATCTATAATTAGATATAATTGAAAGTCTACCATAGTTTGTTGAAGAAAATTTACCGAGAATTTTATCACCAAGTTCTTTTTGAAACATAAAAATCAAATCAGTAAAATTAGGCAACCATTTTTTAAACTTCAAAATTTTGATCAAAATTTGAGAAGAGATATTATATGGTAAATTTCCAAAAATAACTGACTCACTATCTATAATTTTTTCTAGATTAAATTTTAGGATATCTGAATTGTAAATTACAATAATTTTATTTTTAGAGTATTTTTTTTGAAGTTCCTTAAATAAATTCTCATCTTTTTCTATTATGATTAAAGATTTAGGTTTTCTTTTCAATATTTCTTCAGTGAGCTCACCTCTACCCGGGCCTATTTCTACAACATTTTTCTTTTCAATCTCTGTTAAGTTTATTATCTTTTTTATTACATTTTTATCTATTAAAAAATTTTGACCTAAGGATTTTTTGGCTGAAATCATTTTCCAAATTTATTAATAAAATTTATACATTTAATTAAACTTATTGGATTTCCTTTTTTCTTTTTTATTAAGTTTTTTGCTACACCATGATCAGGAGAAACCCTAAGATATTTAAGACCTAAAGTTATATTTATTGCATCAAATTTAAATAATGTTTTAAATGGAGTGAGCACTTGATCGTGAAACATACCTATTATTATGTCATATTTTTTGTATTCATTAATAAATACTGTATCGGAAACTAAGGGACCATTAATTCTTATACCTTTTTTTTTTAGTTTAAATATTGAAGGAATGATTACTTTCTTTTCTTCTGAATATTTTCTCAACTCTGCATTGTGAGGGTTCAATCCTAGCATAGCTATTCTTGGCTTTTTTTTGAATATTTTTTTAAACCATTTATCCGCTGTAATTACCTTATTGACTATAGTTTTTGAGTTCAATTTTTTTGAAACGTCTTTTAAATCTACATGGGTTGTTATTGGACTAACAGATAATTTCTTATTATAAATCAGCATAACTTCAGAGTTATTTTTTACATTAGATTTTAAAGCGAGATACTCAGTAACGCCAAATTTATTTTTACCTAAAAGATTTTTATCTATTGCACAATTTATTATACCTTTAACATTGTCATACAATCCAAGTTTATGACCTAAATTTAATGACTTTTTAATGTATTTAGAACTTTGATTTTTATTTGAATTAAATGGATCTATATATTTAAGATCAACATTGATTACATTTAATATATTTTTTTTATTTTTTTGGTTAATATTTTTTACTTTTTGAATTGGAATTGAATACTTTAATTTCTTAAATTGCTCTTTTATTAAATTATAGTTAGCAATTAAGTAAATTTTATTCTTCAAAGATTTATTAATTTTTTTCCAACTTTTGTAAATTAATTCAGAGTTAATGCTATTTGGATCTCCACCAATAATAATTATTTTTTTATTCATTAATACTCAATTAATGCATTATTTCTAATTTTTGACAAATGACTTCTTGAATATAAATTATACATTTCGTTTTTCTTTTGAGTTATTAAACTTTCTTTTAACTGTTTCTCATTAATTTGATTTGGTGCAGAAAACCTTTTATCTGATAGTTTTAAAAACAAAATAGTATCGTTTTTAATAAACGGCTTTGAAATTTCGCCAATTTTCATTTTTTTTAATACATCATATATTGATAGTGATAAAGCTTTTGAATTGACCCAACCCAAATCACCTTTATTTATAGATGAAGTTGAAATACTAAATTTAAAGGCTGTTTCCTCAAAACCAATTTTATCGATTTGTTCATTTATAAAACTTATATTTTCTTTGTTTTTGATTTTTTCTGAGCTATTTATTTCAATTTCAGATATTTTAAACTCTTCAATTTCAGTTTTGTTCATTTTCAAAGCTTTGATTTCATTTTCAATTTCTTTCTCATCAATATTTACTTTATTGTTATACCTTAGAAAAATAAGCTTTTGCCATGCATTTTGAATTTTAATCTCCTCCAAAAAAATATCAAAATCAAGGTTATTTTTTTTAAAATCAGCTTTAAAAGTTTCTAAGTTATTTGATGTTATTTTCTTCAACTGTTCATTCACTTTTTTTAAATCTGGTTCAATTTTATATTTTTCTATTTCTATCTTTTTTAATTTCAAATTAATTAAAGAAATTAAAGATTGATTTTTAGATCTATTAACATTTTCTTGATTTACTTCTTGATTTGACAGAATTAGCGAAGTTCTAATTTTATTCTTTAATTGAAAAGAAGTTATGATTTCATTTTCCACTCTCACTAGTATTTTGTTTTCTTGTGAATGTACTGGAAAAAAAAATAAAGTTAATAAGTTAGAGAGAAGAAATATTCTAAAAAATATATTTTTCATTGGCTTATTGATGGAGAATTTATGTCACCGAATGGTATCAAAGTTATTTTGAACATTAATGAATTTTCCGGCTCTAGTTCAGAGTCATTATAAAACTCTCTTCTATATACTAAACCAGCTCTTAAACAATCATTCAAATACTCATAACTTAAATTATAAAACTCTGCTGAATTAGTAATTAGATTTCTTTTAGTTTCGAATGAAAATTTTCCGTTTTGACTTTGAGTAAAGTCAATTTTAGTTTTGAAGTATTCTTGATTTCCAATATGTTTTTTTTCCTCTAGATATCCAAAATCAAACTTTACTAAATCTGTGTTAATAAAAGTACTTATCTCATTGAAATTTGTTTCATCGAAATTTTGATCAATTGAAAAATCATAATTTATTCCAAAGTTCTCCTTAATTTTAAAATTTACAGCTCCAACAAAATCTGAAAGTTTTTCATTTAAACTTGTTATATCTGGCATATCTTTATTTTCTTTTTCGCTAATAATTTGACCTCCTGAGAAGTTTAATTCTTTATCATCAGAAATGAAGTTATAGTCGAATCCAATCGTTGCACTTAAACCATTTTCAAAATTATTAATATTACTTAATCTATCTAAACTAAATATACTGTCTGGTTTAAGTCTCGAACCCTCTAATTCTCTTCTCATTTGCCCAGGTGCGTATCTTAGTAACATTTTGGGTTTAAGAAAATGAAGTAATCCGTCTTTATCCCCTTTTTGTAAATTTATTTCAGATAGATAACCAACAGCTCCGTACAATTCATTAGTTGTTTCACTTTTCAAGTTTTCGATATTTTTTGCACTATAGTTAACATTTTTAATTTTACCTAACAATTTACTCTGTATACCAGAATCAAAGTTATAAGATCTAAAATTCCAATCGAAATCATTCACCAGAAATTTTGTTGTTTTATTTGTATCATAATTATGAATTTTAAAATTAGACTGTAAATCGATATTTCCTAAAAAGTTATTACTTAATAAATTTCTGTCAAAAGTAATTTCAGGTAAAATATATTCATACTTATCATTATAATTTTCTTTTAAAGTCTCATATACACTAGTATCTAATCCTAAAAAGTAGTTAGAACTTTCATGCGAAAAACTTAGAGAGTTTTCTATATTGTTTTGATTGTAGTCTACAATATCTGATTTTATTCTATAAAGTTTAAGATACTTATCATCCGAAACGTTCTGAGTTTTAATCTTCAGATTAGTATCTGATTTGTTATTGTTAGAAAAAATTTTTGTAAATTCTCCAAAGAAATGGGATTTGCCTCCACTATTTTTTGTTGCTGATGTTTCTTTATAGCCTTGAGTATAACCAAAATCAAACACAGCGTTAGATTGTTCAAAAGCTTGACGGTACTCACCCATAAATAAATGGTTTTCATTTAAAAATAATTTACTAGTTATAGTAAAATCTTTATCTTTATTCATTGCCCAAAAATAAGGGACAGATATTGATGACCCTAAATTTTGTGTATCACTAAATGACGGGGGTAAAAAACCAGACCTTCGGACTACAGTTGGATCCGGATGTGATAATTTAGGTAAATAAAAAATTGGTATATCATAAACTTTAATAACTGCATTTTCATGAAATATTGTTTTTGTTTTTTTATCATGAAGCATTTCTGTTGACTGAATAGTCCAAGGAGGACATTTATTATTTTTTCTATAATCGCAAAGTGTAAATATACTTTTATTGAAGATATTTTTTTCTTTATTCACTCTCATAGTATTAGCAAAAATACGAGGTTTGTTTTTTTTATTGATTTTAAAATCTTCTTGATTAACAAAAGCTTTTATATCAGTTCCTAAGATTTCTTTTTTTTTAGTATCTATATAAATTTGAGAAAATTCAGATTTATTCTTTTCATTATCTTCGATTTCTATAAAACCTATTGATTTAAATATATTGTTTTTTGTCAGATATTCAAAGTTATCCAAGGAGATTTTATTATTATCTGTATCTTTTATTTCAGTTTTTTTGTTTGAATTTATGACACCTAGTTTATTATCAAAAAAAATATCTTCACCGTTTATTACGTAATTTTCCGAGGTTGTAATTTTTGTAAATCCTTTACTTTTAAATATCTTATTTAACTCGTTATACTCAGCAAAACTTGTCTCAATAATATTATTTTTGTTATCGAAAGCGATTACATTATTTTTGAATATTATAATCCCTTTTTTCTTATCATATTCAGCGTAATCACTTTTAATTGTATTGTCATTTTCTGTTTTTGCAAAAACATCATCCTCGAAAATAGAGACCTCTCTTTCTTTATCTATTGATATTTTTTTTGACTGAATAAATAAGTTTTCTGCATACGCAATGTCAAATAAACAAATCAAAAAAAAAGTTATAAAAATACTATTTTTCATTAATTTGAAGTACTCCAACAAATGTAAATAAGCTTAATGCTAATACAGGTGCCCATATAGATAAAATTAATGGGATACGATCCGTTTGGCCTAGAGCTAAAGATAAATCTTTAAAATAAAAAATTAATACAGAACAAATTAATCCAATTATAATGAATTTAAAATTGTCAGATTTTTTTAGAGTATTTAAAGTTAATATTGAGGCTAAAGCAGTCATCAACAATAAAAAGAAAGGTAAAGATAATAAAGTGTGTAAACTCTGGTTTAAAAACATCTTATTATAACCGCTATTAAGTAAGTTATTATAATTTAAGGTAATATCTAAAAAGGACATGGTATCAAAATTCTTGAACAAACTATTGATTTTTTCATAATCGTATAATGATACAATTTTTTTAACTTTTAATTTCTCAGCTACTAAAATCCCATTAGATGGCTTAAAAACTGTAACATCATTAAGCACCCATTCTTTCTCACTAATATCAGCCTTTTTAGAAATAATTTTTTCGATCAAAACTGACTCATTATTTAAGTGAAAAATTGTTACATCAATTAAATTTTTACCCTCTGGCTTTAAAGCCGATATTATTCTTTGTCTCTCGCTTAAATTTTCTTTTATCCAAAGTCCATTTTTATTAAATGTAACTAAATGGTCAATGTCACGAGAGTAGTTAGATTTTGTTTGCTCATAATATTTAGACATAGACGAAGTAATTGGATTAAAAACTAAAAGAATTACCCAACCAAGAAAAAAAGAGGTAAAAGCAAGAATAAAAAAAATCTTTAAATTCGAATATCCAAAGACTTTTAAAGTTAATAGATCTCTATTATTTCTTATACTTAACATAAACCACATGCTAGAAATAAAAATTATAAATGGTAAAATTTTAATTAGTAATCCAGGAATATAAATACTAGTTAAAATCAAAGGAGTTATAATACTTACATTTATATTCTTAAAGAATTCAACTTCCTCAAATAAATTTAAAATAATTCCAAAGCTATAAAAAATCGCTAAAACTATAAGAAAAGTTTTTAAAAAGTTTTTAAGTAAATAATTAAGAATAATTTTATTCATGTAGATTTATATTCTTTCGAAAATTTATAAATTAAAAAAAAGTATAAAATTGTAATTACAGATATTGGAAAAAGAGTAAAAAAGGATCTAATTAAAGTATTTATTCCTGTATATCTGACAACTAGTTCAGTAAAAACTAATATAGAAAAACCGTATAGAAAAATAAGATACTTATTATAATAATGTTTATTTGACTTTATTAATAGTAAAGAGCAAATTAATGCAATTATAGGAATGTAAAAAGGTAAAACTATTCGTCTATTAAGTGACGAGATAATTTCATTATTAGAGTCAGAGTCTCGTTTACAAATTTCATTATTTTCAATTTTATTTATGAAGCAACTCATAAGTTTAAGCGTTGAAGTTTCTTGGAGTTTAGGCTGCTTAATCGTTGCAGTATCAAAATTATTTAAATCTATATTAAGTTGTTCGAATTTAATAACTTCATTTTGAGTATTATCTTTCTTTGATGAAATAATTTGACCGTTGAATAAAAACATTCTTTTTTTATCTACAAATCCGCTTTTAGCAAGTATTGTTGTACTGCTTACGTCTTTTACATTTGAGGATAAGTTCTTCAAATTATTTCCTTTATCATGTAAAAAAATATTTTTTATTTCGTTTTCTACTTTTTTCTCAACAACAAAAGTAAATCCTTTAAAAGAGTCGCTAAATTGATGCGTTCTTATCGTCGGCAAAAATGAATTTAAATCTTCCTTACTCAATAATTGTCTAGATTTATTTAATGCAATCGGTGTTAGAAAAGTTGACAAAATTAAATAGAAAATAAAAATTAAAATTGACGTGAAAAAAAGCAAATTTACAACGTGAATTTTCTTAACTCCAGATGTCCATAAAATGACGAATTCACTGTCCTGAAGGTGTTTTAAAACAAAGATTGTCACTGCTATAAGAAATGAAAATGGAATGAATTTTGTAGCTATTCCAAACAAGTTAAGTAAAGAATACTTAAAATAAATATCTACAGGATAACCATTATCAACTATTAAGTCTAAAAAATTTACAGCTCTAACAGTTAATGCGACAATTGATAAACCAAATAATATTATTAAAAATGTTTTAATTATCTCTAATAAAAAATTTAAATAAATTTTGTTTTGAAG
>MDTD01048988.1_pt1 | contig 11546 bp, 9 predicted proteins | sample 811221 | NCBI WGS metagenome assembly MDTD01 (sample SAMN05326646, study PRJNA326480) | marine metagenome | isolation source: seawater | place: Pacific Ocean: South West | collected 2011
CTCCTGACATGGACATGGTTTCTGGCTGGTATGATTTGCGTTCAAGAACTATCGACGGAAGAGCTCAAACCAGCGATTGGAGAGTTACCTCCAACGCCTTTGAACTAGCAAATGGTATCCCACAAATCACTGCTGAGCCTATTCCATCGGTGTTCTGCGACCAATTAACTTCGATTGATTTGACTAACCATGTTAGTGACCCAGAAACACCGCTATCCAATTTAGTAATCGATTCGGATCACCCTGCATTCATTTCTTGGAACCCAAGTACCACATCGATCGATGTCAAATTTGCTTACAATGAGGTTCAAGGTTGTCCAATTGGCACAAAAAGTATCTTGATCACTGTTGATGACGGTGGAGATTATTCCTCACAGGGGATATTACCATCTGGAACTTTGAAATTTAATGTAATCGAAAATGGCCAACCCAGATGGAATGGTCTTCCAACCCAAGTAGTTGATGAAGAAGGATTTGATTCGGATGGTACATTGATGCTGCTTCCTTTCGTATCTGATACCGATTCAAATGGTCAGTCTTCGGACTCATCCCTGCTAACCTTCTCCGTGGTCGGTAATTCCAATCCAGAAGCCATCACGACTAATCTGATAGGTTCGGTTCTAGGTTTCGAGTCGGCTAATGATGATGCCAACGGTCAATCAACCATTACAGTTAGAGCTTGTGATAACGACCAAGAGTGTTCTGATCAATCTGTGATTGTCCAAATAAATCCGATTAATGATGCTCCTCGGATGGATATCTCGGACCTAGAAACCATTTCTTTGAAAGCAAATACCCAAATGTCGATTGATATTTTATCAAGAATTTCGGATGTCGATGACTCAAGCGATAAAATTACCACATTGGTTTCATCCAGTGTTCCCGGAAGCGCTCAATATATCCGCTCTTCTGGAATGCTTAATCTACAGTTTAGTGAAGTTGGCAGTCATGTTGTGACAATTGAAGTCAGAGATACCTATGATTTTAACAAGTATTATTTGACAGTCGATGTGTTTGACTCACTCCCATTTACTATTGCCAAAACGGAATCACAATCTGCATTCATGATTGTTTCAGTAACAGACCTGTACATTTCTCAAACACCTAATATTGAGATGCAATTAGGAGATAGTGCTCCGACATTCACCTCAATTTCAGTTACTTGGACTCTCTGCGGTGGCGGCGTATGTGACGGATACTGGGGCTATGACCTTGAAGTTTCAAAATCTGCTTCAGGTTGGGAAACACCGCTTGACATACCGCTACTGGGTGGCTCGGATGGCGAGTTGGCAAGGCCCAATGGTTACAATGAAATGGACTACTTCTCTCTTAGCATCGATGCCGTAGACGGTGAATCTAACAACTACAAAACACAGACAGCTGTAAGATGGGACGTGTTACAATCCCTGCCAAAGCCTGCTGATATGGATGAAGAAACCTTGAACAACCGCATCTCGGTACTTGAACAACGTATCGAAACCGTACAGTCTCAAATTGAATCTGAGTCTGGTGACACCAGCGATCTTGAAGTTCAATTATCTAATCTTCAAACTGAATATAGCGATGCGTGCAATGACCCAAGAGTTCAGTGCGCCTCAGATTCTACAGGCAGTACCGCCACTGACGAATCTTCGGGAACTGACAACACTGTTTTGATTGTTGGAATAATTGCTGGAGTCATTATTATGGCTCTACTAGGTGGATTATTCCTGATGCGTGGAAATAGAACTCAGGATTCCCTTGAAGGATTCCAGTGGGCTGATACTACCCTGCCTGCTAGAGATATGGTGGCCAACTCGATGTATGGTGGAACACAACAAATGTTCCAACAACCAATACGCACTCCACAACCAATTCACAATCCAGCCTATGCTGCAGCATACCATCAACCAGCACCTGTTCCAGTACAGCCGGTTGCTCCAATAATCCCTGCCGCAGGACCACCGCTTCCTGCGAGTGGATTACCGCCTGGATGGAGTATGGAACAGTGGAATTACTATGGGCAACAGTACCTAGACCGAATGAATAATCGATGAGGTAGGTGTTGTTTCGAACATTTTTGTATTGTAAACCCATAAAGGGGAGTAGTGTTGAGGGGTAATTGTGTCGGATGATTCTGTTAACGATGTCGGGGCTGCCGACGAAGAGGAGGTCACAGTCTGGGCCCCCGAACCAACTGGTTCTGATGAGGTTCTCCAACAAGGTGTTGACGAATGGATTAATTCAGTTAATTTCGAAACGACCGAGGATGTTCCCATTCCCGAAAATCTTGTCGACCAAGTTATCGGTCAAGAGGCTGGCTCCGTAGTTATCAGGAAGGCTGCTGAGCAAAGAAGACACATGTTGATGATTGGAGACCCAGGTACTGGCAAGTCGATGCTCGCAAGGTCAATGACTGATTTACTTCCTAGGGATGTTTTGGAAGATGTTCTTGTTTACCCTAACGAGGACGACGAAAATGAACCTAGAGTTAGATGCGTACCCGCATCGCGCGGCGACCGAATCGTCAAAATGCAGAAGGAAGCAATTAGACAACAAAGAGAAAGGTCACAAAAGATGCTCCTAATCGCATTCGCTGCTATCGGATTTTTGTTGATTATTGCTACCTTGCAAACTGGAGACATCATAACATTACTATTTGGTGGATTCTTACTGATGTTTGGATACATGTTCATCCGCGGTAGACTAGGTGCATCCGATGAAAGTAGAATCCCTAAGGTCTTAGTCAAGCACGACCCGAATGAATTACCGCCATTTGTTGACGCTACTGCTACACTTTCTGGTTCACTACTCGGCGATGTTCGCCACGACCCTTTCCAATCAGGTGGTATGGAAACTCCGGCGCATGACAGAGTTGAGCCTGGTGCTATACACCGTGCTCACAAAGGGGTATTATACATTGACGAGGTAAATTTGCTCAGACTTGAAGAGCAACAAGCATTACTGACTGCTATGCAAGAGCGTGCATTCCCTATATCAGGTCGCTCTGAAAGATCATCGGGCGCATTGACTAAAACTGAACCAGTTCCTTGTGACTTTATTCTAATCGCTGCGGGTAACTTGGATGCAATTCAAGGAATGCACCCTGCTTTGAGAAGCAGAATTAGAGGGTATGGATATGAAGTATATGTCAATTCAGAGATGCCCGACACATCCAAGAATCGACGCAGACTGATTAGATTTATCGCACAAGAAGTTACTCGCGACATGGGGACTACTAGAGAAATACCACACTTTGAGAAGAGCGCTGTCGCCATGATTCTAAGGGAAGCCCAAAGACGGGCTGGACGAAGAGGAAAACTGTCTCTCCGACTCCGTGAACTTGGTGGATTGGTGAGAATCGCTGGTGATTTAGCCAGTGAAGAAGGCTCTGCTTTCACTACTGCATCACATGTTTTAGGCGCTAGAAATATTGCTAAGCCGCTAGAACAGCAAGTTGCCGACAGAATGATTGAGAGACGTAGAGATTATTCATTGATTGTAAATTCAGGCGAAAGGGTTGGCCGTGTAAATGGTTTAGCAGTTCTTGGTGCCAACTCAGGGCTCTCTGATTTCAGTGGCATCATGCTGCCGGTAGAAGCCCTCGTCACGCCATCGCAGGGTGGTGGAGGAAAGATTCACGCTACTGGAGGGCTCTCAGACCTAGCCAAGGAAAGCGTAACAAATGTCAGCGCTGTAATCAAGAAACTAACCGGTAAGGACATTTCAGATTATGATATTCACATCCAGTTTGTTGATACCCATGGAGTAGACGGTGACTCTGCCTCAATAACTATCGCGACTGCGGTTATTTCGGCCTTAGAAGATATTCCAATACGACAAGATCTAGCAATGACCGGTTCGTTATCGGTTCGTGGCGAAGTCTTACCAATCGGTGGGGTTACTGCAAAGATCGAAGCCGCAGCAGGGTCTGGAATCAAGAAGGTAGTTGTACCTCGTTCGAATATGCAGGACGTTCTGTTAGATGACAAGTACAAGGATATGATTGAAGTTGTTGCCGTTGACTCCCTTGACGAAGTGATGAAACATGCTTTAATCAAGCATGAGCACAAGGAAAGCCTCGTAGAAAGATTAAGCTCAGTAATCGACATTCTAACTCCTGAAGTCAGTAAGAAGTCTCCATCAGCATGATTCATTGAATCTGCTGAGAGCTTAGATAATGGAAGCGAGATGCATGAATGAGAATAAGAAAGACGCTACTAAAGGTGCACTGCTAGTCTTGTTCTTAGTCACCATGATCGATTTGATTGGTTTTGGAATTGTTATTCCATTTTTGACTTACCTTGTTGAAGACCTTGCTGCAGAGCAAGGAATCGTCGAGGTTGGAATTTGGGTCGGCATTCTAATGACTTCTTATTCGGCAGCGCAATTCTTGTTTTCCCCGATATGGGGTTCGATTTCCGACCGAATTGGTAGAAGACCGGTGCTGATGATTGGTCTGGTAGGAAATACCGTGTTTTTCACATTATTTGGTCTTGCAAATACTCTGCTAATTGCGTTGGTTGCAAGATTTCTTGCTGGCGTATTCAATGGTAACATTGCAGTTGCTAGAGCATACATTGGTGATGTCAGCACTCCGAAACAACTTGCTTCTAGAATGGGTTTAGTTGGGGCTGCATTCGGTCTTGGGTTCACCATAGGACCATTTATCGGCGGTGAATTATCGAATCCTGCCTCCAAGTGGGAATACTTTGAATCAACAATTTTTGAAACCTATCCATATTTACTACCATGTTTAGCTGCCAGTGTTCTATCATTACTATCGCTAATGGTGGCTTACAGAAACCTTCCTGAATCACTACCAGTTAGTCAACGGACAAAAAAATCAGACGCCAAGTTAAACATTAGACTCAAGAAATCTATCGCCAATATTTCTTCAACCTTGACCAATGGTTCTATTGCCGTCATAATTTGGATGACGATGCTATTTGTTTTTGGATTTACAATAATGCATGCAGTTTTCATTTTATACACTGGCATGGACATTGAAAGTGGTGGTTTATCGTTCAACGAAGCACAGAATGGAAGAATATTTGCGGTAATCGGAATCACCGGAATTTTGACTCAAGGATTTTTGATTGGTCCGCTTTCCAAGAAATTTGGTTCGAGAAACTTGTTACCTGTATCATGCATAGTAACTGGAATTGGATTAGCTCTTATCCCGTACACTGAAAATGAATATGCATTCTTGCAGTTAGGATTTGTCTCTCTGCTAATTGCGGTAGGTAACGGTATATTCCAACCCTCTTCGTCGTCAATTCTTACGAGTATTGCTAAAGATCGAAAAATGGAATTGGGAGTTGTGATGGGTGCTCAAGAATCAGTCAGTGCTTTTTCTAGAATTCTAGGGCCGTTGACTGGAGGCTTTGTCTGGGTTCTGACCGTTGACGGTAAATCCCCATTTGATTATCATACTGCGTTCTTATTGTGTGGGGTTTTGATGGCAATGGCAGCTATATTATCTTTGAAAATACCCCTAGAGCAAGAACCAAATCTTTACGACGAGTAATCACAGAACTTCGGTTAATATTTTTTCGAGTTCAGTATTTATCATTAGTATTAGAGTACCGAACTCAGGTGGAATATTTGGGTCTTCGTATAATTCTTCGAGCTTTGATTGAGACATAGCAATGCGAACATCTAATTTTTTAGCTTTGTTAAGGAGCCATTGTTCACATGCTTCTTTTGCCTGTCTTCTGATATTTCGAGGAACCTTGGGGTCATCAATTTGGTTGATTACTGTAGCAACTTGTTGTAACCGAGTTTCGACATCCATGTAAACACCTCAATCCTCACTAAACTAACCTATAGGGTGACCGTCTTTAAGTTCATTGCCGACTAGGGCGTTCTATGGGCCTAACCTCTGGGGATGTTCTTGGATGGACCAGAGTTGGTGTTTTACTACTTGTCATGGGGTGGGCCGCATGGATGGATAATAAAGAACGGAGAGTTCCAAATGAGCACTGGATGGTATGGGTAAAGCCTGCTTTATTCATCTGGGTTCTCGATCTGATGGCCCAAAATGCGGATTGGACAATATATCTTACTGCATCTGCTGTAGTCGCATATGCTTCAACTGCAATTATTGGTAGACCCACTATAAGTGATCTACTGTCAGGTAGTAAAGCCGACCTAATAGTTACTTTTTGGTATGTAATCTCTCTAGCAGGAATAATTGGTGGTGCAATGAGATATGGCGATACCAGCCCTGTTGATGTTCTGATTGATAATAGTGCGAGTGACGCAGCCCTATGGTGGAGTACATTGTCCGGATTACTAACGATTTTGATTATTGATTTGGCCTGGAGATTTAGATTGATTCACGGTGGCGCTGATGCTAAAGCGTTGATGCTAGTTGCAATTTTAATTCCTAATTGGAATACCATGCCATTGCTTTCAGACAATACCCCTGACTCATTAGTCGCTTTGCCTCCTGCTCTTGCTTTACTAATGTGGGGCGGGTTGACATTTTTATTGATTCCAGTGATTCTGTTTTTCAAGAATGTTTACCAATCTAATATTTCCTCATTTTCAGATCTAAGATTATCTTGGCATGCGAGTAAAATGAAGTTAAGCGAGGTATTTGACAGTCATGTATGGTTACTAACATCGGTTATCGACTTACCCGATGGTAGTTCAAAGGTATACAATAAATCGCGTGCTCCGCGGCGAACTCCGACAGAAGAACAATTAAAATCTTCAATCAAGCAATTGGAAGAGCATAATGTTGAAGAAGTTTGGATAAGTTACAAACTTCCATTGTTGGTATTTTTATTCCCGGTGATAATACCAATGGCATTATTTGGCGACCCAGTTACATTTATCATGCCACTGCTAGGCCTATGAACTGAAATCAGATACCCTTTCTTTCGACATTCTTTGGTCTTAGACCCTTGTAAGAACATTTGCGGCATCGCTTGGCACGGAATGCATTTCTCGCATTGCATCTCATGCAAATCTTGCGGTGAAGCATTCTTTTCTCTGCTTCTGGAAAACGGCCCATGAAGACACCGACCAACTTCCCCTATTTAATCACCACCAAGTCTCAGGCAACACATGAGCGAGTGAAAAATAGTATTGTTGAAACACTGTGACATAGAGCATAGAATATGCGGATAGTCAGGTTGCCGGGGATTCACCATGATTCCAACGCAGTCGTGGTGATTGGTAATGTTGGCAATTTACTTATTGATGCAGGGACATCTTGGTATCAAAGTTTACAGGTGGAAAGAATTTCAGGTATTTTGGATAACGTTCCCCTAGAAAGAATTCTGCTTACTGGCAGACGATTCCCGTGTTCTGGTGGGGCTAAGCATATCTCGGAAAGTTTCTCTAACTGTCCAATCCATATCCACAAAAGTGGTCAAGCATCATTAGAGTCAGGTGATTTTTTCACTACATGGGCTAACCGATTTGATTCCGATATGCCATCAACTAAAACCATCGGGCTTGAAGATAATGAGATATTCGTGTTAGGGAACGGTCAAGTTTCTACTATTCATCTTCCAGGCCACAGTAATGATTCAGTTGGTTACTATTTCGATGAGAAGAAAATGATGGTTTGTGGTGCTATCCTACCAAGAGCAGACCGGCCTTCCAGATGGGATTTACCTACTGGATGCTTAACAGATTTGCTATCCAGTTTGAAATTGATTAGATCGATGGAACTGGAGTCATTGATTCCAATGCAAGGACCAGCAATTAAAGGTAAAAAACATGTTAGAGAAGTACTTTCTAGGCATATCGATTTTTTCCAGAATTGTGTAAATGATAACGGTAGTATTCCGAAATCATGGCCTAAACCCGCGCAAACTGCGATTTGGAACTCACCTCATCCACCCTGGCCATTGGAAGAGCGGGAAGAAACCTAAGCGATAACTGGTAAATCAAGCATAACAGATTCGGGAAGGTTCCCGTTTTCCAGTTGAAATTTAAGCAATCTCGACCTTCTGTTTTCTCTTTTAGTTTCCTTACTGGCAAATATCCTTTCGTGGTCGTGATGTTCTAACTTGACTCCAGTCCAATCAAAGATAAATCTAGACCATCCGCTCTGTATTGTAATAGTATCATTATCACACCTCATACTGGTAATCGCATTATTGATACTGAAAAGTTGAATCTTCCCACCGGGTACATCCTTTCCTAGAGTCCAAATTTCTCCATCTGAGGTTCCAACTAATATTTTATCGGAACTAGGGCTGACAGCACAAATTGCTCGAATACTACTTGAATTAAGACAGAACTTGTTTAGAATATCTAGCATAGGCAAACTTAGTTGAGTTATATTTCCTCTCGTATCTCCGCACCATACTGAATCACATTTTCCGTCTGGACCGCCAACAGCGAGCAACGTCGATGTTGGAAATTCTAATCGGATATTTCTTCTTGTTCCAACATTTGGTCTCCAGCTAATCAATCCATCGTCCATCGCTGCAATGTAACCTTCTGGCAGAACTAAACTTCTAATTACCACTCTATTGTTCATAGGCAGACTAGTTTTGCCTTAGGTAGTATTACTTTTTCGAGACCCCTAGAAAAAAACTGAAAGTGAATCAATAGTTATCATCAGACTTGTTTTCTTTCTTCCAACTTCTGTAGCAACTCTTGCAGACTCGCACTCTTCCTTTTGTGCTGGTAAAGTTGCTTTCTCCCCACATTTCCAAGGCGTTGTCTAGGGATAACGAACGACCTTTGAGTTTCTTGTCAGCAAATTTTTCGCAACCTTTGATGGCACACGGCAGTTCGCCCTGATTAGACTTTTTTTTCTTGGGATCGTCCTGTTTATTATCATTTGACATGTGTTTTCTGGCCTTTGCCTTAAATCCCATGACAATCCGAATAAAAACCGATTCATCAAGTTTAGGGTGTTATTGTTTAGAAACTTCGCCAAGTTTTTCCAATAATCCTTCAAAAATCTTCAGCAAACCACGAAGTGTGACTTCGGATATATTCGCAACATTGCAAACTTCAGATTGGGTTCTGGAAGTACCGGAGTCTGACGCAGATTTGTAAATCAGTGCTGCTGCGACACCCATTGGTTTTTTACCTTGCCAAATGTCTTCATGTGGCTGGATTTTCGACCACAGGTGGTTAACCTGAGTGTGAATGTTAGGTGGTAATTGTAAGTCCGAAATAAATTTGTCAAAGTATTTGTCAGGTGATGTTATCTTGTGCAGGTTGAGTTTTCTGGAAACTTGTCGGATTAGTCTTGACAGTTCCTTTTCAGCTATTTCGTAGGATTCAGCAATTTCAGGAATTTGTCTTGGTAAATCTTCCTCTCTCGCAACTAAGTATGTACATGCTGCAGTCACGCCAGCAATTGACCGGCCTGTAACGAAGCCCTCACCACTGAGTCTTCGATAGAGTCTAGCAGTTTCTTCTTGCAAAGACTTTGGTAAATCGGAACGATCCCTAATCATTTGATTGGCCTTGACGAGGTTTCTTTCACGACTTTTTCTAGTCTTGGACCTCTCGTCTATTACTCTTCTTCTTCTCCAGTCTCTTCTAGCCTGTGAGTTTAGTCCGTGTCTTGTAGCTGAGCCTGAATTAAGGTCTTTGACATCGATTGTTGTGTTGAGACCTTTGTCAGCAAGAGTGTAGGTTGTAGGCTGACCGACACGTGAGCGATCTTGTGAATTATCCCTGTTAGTCCATTCGGCACCTGGGTCAATCACATTCTCTTCGACGACAAGTCCACAGGTATTGCAGACAATTTCGCCTCTAGTTTGGTCAAGCTGCCAGTCAACGCTTCCACATTCGTCACACGGTCTAGTGTGGCCGTCAATGACTCTTCTATTCTGATCGATGAGTCCATAATCTCTTGGTACGGACGATGGACTGTTCGTTTGGTTTCTTTTTTCACTTCGACTACTCATCTAATCAACCCCAGGTTGTATAGTGTCGCCCACAATATTTAAACACGTACTTGTAATCCAGATTGTGTACTGGTAAGTCATGTGTGGTGCTAATAGTCTCTGCGACGGTTATACATCCATGAATTGATATAAAAAAGATTGTTTATCTAATAATCAAATTGTTCATCATTTGACCTGTTATTATCTGGCTTTTCAATGGTATAGTTCAAAGACGGTACGCGAAAGGCCAAACTGAGTGACATGCCAGCAACGGTGATTCTAGGGGCCCAATGGGGCGATGAAGGTAAAGGAAAACTAGTCGATAGACTTGCAGAACAAGCCACATGGGTAGCAAGGTTTCAAGGTGGGAATAATGCTGGTCACACTGTAGTTTTAGGTGATCAAGTTCTCAAGTTCCACCTGTTGCCTTCGGGCATTACTCGTAAAGAGTGTAATTTGATTCTTGGTGACGGAATGGTCATCGACCCTTGGGTGCTAAATGAAGAGCTTGCAAACTGGCAAGAATCTGCCGGCGAAGACCCTCGTGGGGAGAGGTTATTCATTAGTGAGCGAGCCCATATCATATTGCCCTATCATCGATACATGGATGGTTTGGATAATAAAATTGGTACTACTGGCAGAGGCATTGGACCAACTTATGCCGATAAAATAAATCGAATCGGATTAAGATTCGGCGATTTGTCAGAAGTTAACGGCGATTCAAACTGGGCAGAATCAACTTACCAAAGAATGAATGCTTCTCTTGAGGCAGCAGGATCTTCGGAGCGAGTATCTAAACAATCGCTTCTGGATGATGTTTCATGGATATGTGAAAAATTCTCTTCGGCTATATCTAATACAGGATTAATGCTTGATAATGCTCTAAAACTAGGTGAGAATGTAATTCTAGAAGGAGCGCAAGGTTGTTTGTTAGATATTGACCAAGGAACATTTCCGTATGTCACTTCGTCAGTAACATCAAGAGGAAACTCTACTCACGGAGCAGGAATTCATCCAGGCCATGTCGAAGAAGTAATTGGCATAACTAAAGCTTACATTACTAGAGTTGGGAATGGTGCTATGCCTACTGAATTACTTGACGATGTTGGAGACCATCTCGGTACGGTTGGTCATGAGTTTGGTACAACAACAGGTAGAAAAAGACGCTGTGGGTGGTTTGATGCTGTAGTAATGCGGCATGCTCACAGAATCAATGGTTTCACTGGACTCGCGCTGACGAAGTTAGATGTTCTTGGAGGACTTGATGAAATCAATATCTGTGTGGCATATGAATTGGATGGCCAAGAGATTCGAGAGATGCCGTCAAGTGCTTCAGCACTCGCTAGATGTAAACCGATTTACATCACTATGCCCGGTTTCCCTTCCCAAACCCTCACAGAGTGGCTTGGAATTGCTAAGAAAGCAAATGAAGAAGGTAAAGGATTTTCAGCACTTCCTTCCGCTGCTCAGCATTACATAAAGCAACTTGAAACACTTGTGGGGGTCCCTTGCTCCAGTGTCGGAGTCGGTCCAGATAGAGATGCTACAATCGACCGAGTCGAGTAATTATTTCATTGATAAGTATCAAAAGGAGTAGACACTCCCGTGGCAAATAGGGGCGTTTAGCTCAGTTGGAAGAGCATCTGGTTTGCAACCAGAAGGCCGGGGGTTCAAATCCCCCAACGTCCACCA
>MDTD01157001.1_pt1 | contig 11546 bp, 8 predicted proteins | sample 811221 | NCBI WGS metagenome assembly MDTD01 (sample SAMN05326646, study PRJNA326480) | marine metagenome | isolation source: seawater | place: Pacific Ocean: South West | collected 2011
CCTTGAAGAGCTAGAGCTCGAATACGACCTTGTCGAATACAAACGGAACAAAAAGACGAAGCGTGCCCCAGAGAGCGCGAAGGCACTTCATCCACTCGGGCGATTCCCACTCCTAGAAATCGACGGAAAGGTACTGGCGGAATCCGGAGCCATCCTAACCTATCTCGTGGAACGCGAGGGTAAGCTGGGCCCACCCCAAGGGGCCAGGGAGGACTACACATACTGGCTGCACTATGCCGAAGGCTCTGCGATGCTCCCGCTCTTGGTAAAGCTGATCACAAGCGAGGTTCGGGCGGCCCGTGTACCCTTCTTCATCAAGCCTATTCCCCAGGCTGTCGGCCTACAGATAGATAGAGCCTTCACCGACGGCGAACTCAAAACGCATTTTGGGTGGATCGAAAGTGCGCTTGCAGGGAGGGATTATTTTGCTGGAGATAGTTTCACTGCTGCAGATATCCAGATGTTCTATCCAGTCAAAGCCAGTTTTGCTCGTGCCGACCTGCTTCCCAGCAGGCCAAATACCAAGGCATGGTTGAAACGAGTTGAGTCGCGGCCGGCTTATGCGGAAGCCCTGAGGAAGGGGGGCAAACCCATTATGCCAGCAGGCCCTCGATGAAGCCGTCTTGCGATACAGGGGGTTTTCTTTCAGGCGGCACACATGAGGGTTTCCGGGAAAGAACAAGCAAGTAGTTCTTTTCAAAGCACTGCTTACACCGGATACTCCCGCTCGAAAACGGAGCCAGTTCACAACAGGATTGATTCGCATGATTTTGTCTGACCGAGATATTAAAGCGAGGCTCGATAAGGGTGACCTCGTCGTCGAGCCGATCACCGATTGGGATTTACAGTTGCAGCCCGCAAGCCTCGATGTGCGTTTGGGTCAAGGTTTTGCTGTGTACCAGTTGCCTCATTTGCCCTGCATCGATCCGCGCAACAAGGTCAACATTGATGCTGTCACTCGACCTGTCGAGCTTCCTGAGGGTGAACCTTTCATTCTTCATCCGGGTGAGTTTGCCCTCGCGCATACTGCCGAGTACGTGAAGATTCCGGCGGACCTGGTCGCGCGTGTCGAAGGCCGCAGCAGCCTGGGGCGGCTTGCCATTGTCGTTCATGCGACCGCAGGGTTCATCGATCCCGGTTTTGAGGGGACGATTACTCTCGAACTATCCAACCTTGGACGCGCTGCAGTTAAGCTATATCCCGGGATGCGAATAGGCCAGTTGGTGTTTCATACGATGACAAGCCCGGCTGAGCGACCCTATGGGTCCGGCCGGGGAAGTAAGTACCAAGGCCAAACAGGGGCTGTTCCAAGCCGGTCCGGGCAGGACGTGGACAACTAGACGGAAGCAAGCAGGGCCATGTGCAAGTTCGCGTGACAGGGGGACGCGTCGCGCTCTGGAAAGACGTGCTTCGAGGGGAAGTACTGGGGCCTGGCCTTGGCGCGTTTACGGTCGCGCGGAAAACCCAGCTTTCGGGCAATGGTCGATTGATGCTTGGTCTGATTATCCTCACCTTCAGGTTGGGACTTCTATTGCTACAGGTGAGGGGCCAATCGCGAAACGCGTGGCTGAGCTTAAGATGACCAGACGTGTAACAACGGTGGTTCCACACTTCCTAATGGCCGCGGCGGTTCTGGCCGAAACGGACTTCTTGCTTTCGGTGCCGTCAGTGAGCATGAATTCAGTTTCGTCGAGGTTTGAGCTTGAGTGCCAAGCGCTACCGTTCGACATGACAAGACTGAGCTTGTCCCTGTACCGAAGTGCCACAAATGGTGCCGAACCAGGCGTGCGATGGTTTCTGGAACGCATCGTGGCTGCGTGCTCCCGGCTTCGGTGAAAGAAATGGGGCAGGGGGCTCCGACTCCTCCGGAACGAAGTAGCATCCTGGTTTCGAACTTGTTCCGGCGAAGTCTCGTCGAGCGGTGGGTTTCCTGGTAGATCGATGAAGAACATTAGACTGCGCCTTGGAGCCCATCCCGTGAAATCAACAGTCGTCTCCGTTCCCAACCTGTCGATAAAACCGCGCCTACGTAGGCTCTTGTGCATCCTCGCGCTGTGTGGCTGGCCAGCCTGGCTGGGCTGTTCGAGTGAGGAGCCCGCGCCCAAACCGCCCCTTCCTGTGCCCTCCGATAAGTGGCAAGTTGCCGTAGAGACTCCTGCAGCAGCGCTCTTTTCTGTCCATGGAACGTCTAACGAGGACGTGTGGATGGTCGGGGCCGATGATGGTTCAGGTCCGCTCGTCCTGCGTTTTGACGGAATCGAGTGGAATCGACTCGAAACCGGCGTTCGCGGTGACTTGTGGTGGGTACGTGCGTTCGATGACGGCACCGTCTATCTTGCAGGCACCGATTCCCTCATATTGCGTTACCGCGACGGAACATTCGAGCGGATGAAGACGCCTGGGCTTGGGAAAACTACGATCTTTGGCTTGTGGGGCGCGAGTTCAACCGACGTCTATGCTGTCGGCTCCCACGCTGGTCGCAACGGGTTTGTCTGGCACTGCGATGGAAACGCGTGGCAAGATCTGCCGCTGCCAGATGACCACCTGTTGAGTCCGGAAAACGATCGCCCAAGCCTGACAAAGGTATGGGGTTCCTCGGCAGACGATGTCTGGGTCGTTGGGGATAGGGGCGCGATTTTCCGTGGCAACAAGGTCGAGGGCTTTCAGCCCGTCGAGAGCGGTGCTGACGCGCTTCTTTTCACGGTCCACGGGAATGGTAGTGGTGATCGTGTCGTCGTGGTCGGATCCGGCGGGCAGGGCGTCGCGCTGGAAGCTGCTGATGAGGTGAGCGACCAGTCGCCAGAGGCAGCGCCTATTCTGCAGGGGCTCTGGGTTGAGCCCAACGGAACCGCCCACGCGAGTGGTGGCTTTGGCAATGTGTATCGTAGCGAGATGGGGCAGCCGTGGAGCAAAGTCGAGCACGGACTGGACCTCTCGATTCAATCGCTTCATGCCGTGTGGGTCGACCCACAAGGAGGGTTTTGGGCAGTAGGAGGGAATGTCCTCACGTCGCTCGATGCAGGGGTTGCTATCCACAACCGTGAAATCCCTAGCCTGACGATCTCAGTGCCGGGGACGACCCAAGCGTTCTGCCCGGAGGATGCGGTCGATTTGGCACCCGGTTTCTCTATGGCCAGACAATGGAACGAGCAGCTGCTCAACGCCATTCGTCGTGACACCCCCAGGCCCACAGTTCACGCCCGCAATCTTTTCCATACGTCGGCCGCGATGTGGGATGCATGGGTGGCCTATCAGGACAAGGCATCGGCGTTCTTGGTTAGCGAAAGCCATACTGCAGATGATGTGGGGGCGGCTCGTGCCGAAGCGATCTCATATGCTGCCTATCGGATCCTGAGCCAACGCTATGTCCAAGCGGTTGGCGGCGAAACCACGCTGGCCTGCTTGCGAAAGTTCATGGAACACCTTGGTTATGACCCCTTCGACTACACTAATACAGGCGACACGCCGCGTGCACTCGGCAATCGCATCGGTGAGGCTTACGTTGCCGCCTACACAGATGATGGGGCGAATGAAAAGAACGATTACGCCGATCCAACCGGCTTTGCCCCGGATGAGCCGAAGCTCACCGTGGATAACCCAGGAACACCGAGTGAGGATTATCTCGAATGGCAGCAGATTATTCTCGCGGAAGCTGTCACCCAAAACGGTATCCCAGAGGGCTCGGGGACGCGGGATTATATCGGCGGGCACTGGGGGGCGGTGACTCCATTTGCGATGACCAGGCCGGGGCCTGAACAGCCATACTATGCTGGGAAGGAGCCGCCGCTCGAGCTCAACCAGTCACTCGTGGATGCGGTGATGCAAGTACTGCGGCAAACGGCGTGGTTAGACGTAGATGACGACACGATGATCGACATATCGCCAGCGTCCATTGGGAACAATACCTTGGGTACGAACGATGGTCAGGGTTATGCCCTGAATCCGATAACGAACGAGCCCTATCAGTCGGTTGTGGTGTCACGGAGTGACTTTGGGCGCGTACTGGCGGAATATTGGGCGGACGGTCCGGATTCGGAGACTCCGCCGGGGCACTGGAACACCATTGCAAACCTCGCAACCAACGACCCTGATTCGGAGCTAAGGCTCTATGGAGAGGGCGAACCCATCGATGCCTTGGCCTGGGATGTTCATCTCTACTTTGCTCTCAACGGCGCGATGCACGATGCGGCAATAGCGGCATGGGAGCTCAAACGCTATTACACGACCTCGCGCCCAATCACGCTCATTCGGGCCCTGGGGACACTTGGCCAGCGCAGCTTCCCCGACAAGCCCTCTTATCACCCCGACGGCCTTCCGCTCGAAGATGGCCTCGTCGAACTCATCACCGAAGAGAGCACGAAGCCAGGGCAGCCCCATGCTCATCTGAAGCGCTACGTCGGGGAGATCGCCGTGTACTCATGGCGCGGAGAGCCGGGCGACCGGGAACTCGATGTTGGCGGACACGATTGGATTCGCGCCAAGGACTGGATCCCCTATCAGCGCCGAACCTTTGTAACACCAGCCTTTCCTGGCTACATCTCGGGTCACAGCACCTTCAGCCGCGCCGGTGCGGTGGTCTTGAGTCAGTTTACGGGTAGTGAATACTTCCCCGGCGGGTCTTCTGAGGTGACCTTCTCGACGGACTATCTTCACTTTGAAGCAGGTCCATCGGAGCCTGTGACCCTACGTTGGGCGACCTACGCAGATGCATCCGATCAGGCAGGGCAATCGCGCCTGTGGGGAGGTATTCATGTGATCCAGGATGACGTTGACGGCCGGCTTATCGGTGCCGAGGTCGGTGCCGATGCCCTCGACAAGGCACGCGGCTACTACGACGGTTCGTCACAGCCGGGCGACGCCAATCCCTGAGCGGCACCTAGGCCAGTGCTCCGCTGAGGCCTACCTCCATCTTGGCCCAAAGAACCATGCCACCAATGCACGTCGTGTTCCCGCTGTGATTGGGTGAATTCTATGTCGAAGATAGGAGGGGAACGCCAAGACCGTTCCTTTCGAACGAAAGTCGGCGTTGGTCTTCACTTCATCAAACTCAAAGTCTCCGCCTACATATTCATCCGCGCGGCTCAATTGAACCGTGAGTGATACTTTTCTGTCTAAGTCTGATTGTCCGTTCCATTGAACGTCATGGTGCCAGTCGTAGCCTGCATTCTGCTCAGCACGATATTCGATGAGTTGGATCTCAGAGCGGCGTTCAACGTCGAGACCAAACCCGCGTGCATTGGCCTTCTCCACATACTGCCACAAGAGCATCTGCAGCCATTCATCATCAAGCCAACGCACCGTACACGAGCGAATGCCCTGCATCGATTCGGCAGATGAAAAGACGGTCGCTTCCTGGGCCGGTTGACGGAGACCAAGTTCGATAATGTTATCGACTTGTTCTTCTTTCAGGCTCGATGGCCAGACCTGGTACATGTCCCGCATGCACGTAGTTTAATGAATCGAGCGTGAAACGACAGGACTGATTCATCTTGGCTTTGACTGCTGGACTAACCAGCGAGACCATCCAGGAAGCTGCGTAGGACCGCGTCGCTGCAGGCGCGAAAGTGTTTGTTGCCTGGCTTGCGAAACAGGGGCGACAACGCCTTAGGCGTGGTGGGCGAGCCTCCTACCTCGAGGATCCGCAGCACATCGTCCTCTTTGAGGGTGAGCGCGATTCGGAGCTTCTTGAAAATCGCGTTATTGGTCAATTCCACCGTTGCGCGCGGCGCCGCCTCGGTGTCCCGGGGGCCACGCTTCAGAAGGATCAAGCCGTCAAGGAACCGACCGAGCTCTTCGGACGTGCAAGCCACAGCCCCCTCGGTGTCGATTTCACGTGTCCGTGCGACGGCTTCCTCCTCCGTCATATCCTCGCCGCTCAGTGCGAAGATTTCCGAAAGGTTCGCATCCTCCAAAGCTAGAGCATCGACCAAGCGACCCAAGATCTCGTTGTTATGCATGTGATGTCCTCAGCGTGTGGCGCGGCCTAACCGAATCAACAACGTCGGGCTTACTGCACCCGGCTTGTTCTCCTAGTTGTAGGATGGCGCTGGCCAAAAAGTAAACCGCGCTCCGAGAAACTTCTCAACGAGATGTCAATGGCTCCGACTGCTGGACTCCCCTCACGCACTTCATGCGTTCGGCCGCTCCCTTGGGTCGCTGAAGGGCGGTGGTTGTTCAGATGCGGCGCTGGTTCTCGCCCGCCGCTCCGCAAAAGAAAAGCCCGATCACTTTCGTGAACGGGCTCTCTTTTTGGCTCCGACTGCTGGACTCGAACCAGCGACAAGGTGGTTAACAGCCACCTGCTCTACCAACTGAGCTAAGTCGGATCAGGGAGTCGTGTTTTTAGGCGTATGATTCTTCTCTGTCAAGAGTTTGTGGAACCTCTTGCTTTGAACGCTCAGGTAAGGTTCGATGCCCCCCTGTCGAGGTGTTGATGGAGTCGCCCTTACAAATTCTGCCATTAGGCGGTGTCGGTCGAATAGGCATGAACTGCATGCTTATCGGGAACCGAGACCGTTGGGTTGTGGTCGATTGTGGGATTCAGTTTGCGGCCGATTGGGAGATCGGTGCTGAAAAGAAGCTCGTGGATCTCAAGGCCTTCGCCGAGATCGCACCGAAGATTGAGGCCGTGGTGATCACGCACGGTCATGAGGATCACATCGGCGGACTTCCCTATATTCTTCCCTTTCTAGACGGCGTGCCCGTCTTTGCGACGCCGTTTACGAAACAACTTATCGCGCACCGTCTCGGGGAGTATCAACTATGGGACGGTGATCGAGTCACCACCTACGAGGCGGGTGAAACCTTTGGTGCCGGTCCGTTCGAAGTTGAGGCAATCCGAGTCACGCACTCGATTCCGGATTGTGTGGCGGTGGTTCTCCGATCGCCTGATGGCAATATTCTTCATACCGGCGATTGGAAGATCGATCGATCGCCCATGGACGGCGATCAATTTGATGACAGTGCGTTTGAGCGCATCGGTAAGGAAGGCATCGATCTGATGCTCAGTGATTCAACCAACATACGTCGAGATGGATGGACGAGGTCTGAGACCGCCGTTGCGAGATCATTGCTTCAGGAGATCGAGGGAACCGAGGGACGTGTCGTCGTTACTCAGTTTGCGTCCAACCTCCACCGCATGCGTGCATTGGTTCAAGCCGCGGAAGCAACAGGCCGGACGATTGGTTTCGCGGGGAACTCTCTCGATAAATATCTACGATGTGCGAATCGTGTTGGGCGAGCCCCCATTGACCCGGGTAAGGTCGTGCATGGCGAGAATCTCACCCGCATGGACCCATCCAAGTTGATCGTGGTGTGCACCGGCTCGCAAGGCGAGCGTGCGGCTGCGTTGGCTCGAGCGGCTGATGACGAACACCCCCACCTCAAGCTTACGAGCGAGGATAAGATCATACATTCTGCTCGCATCATACCCGGGCAAGAGGGCTGGGTTTACAGCATGTTTAATGCCTTGGCATACAAGGGGTGCGAGCTCATCGCCGGACGCGATACAGGGCTCCATGCCTCTGGACATGCATGCAAAGATGAAATCCGGCATCTCCTAACCTTGGTAAAACCGAAGACATTCATACCGGTGCATGGTGAGCGCTCCTTTTTGGTTGAGCATGGGGAGGTCGCCCGCGAGATGGGTGTCTCCGAGGTCTTACTCGTTCGCAATGGCGAAAGGATCGGCATTACACGTTCTGGAAGCGGAGCATCACTCGACCGGCTGGCCTACGAAGAGCCCACAAAATACTACGCGGCGGCTGATTCGGTCGGAACGCGCGACGAGATGAAAATGAGTGAGCGTAAGCGGCTTGCTTGGAACGGCGTGATTGCAGTCAGCCTCGAGCTTTATGAGAAGGATGGATCCACCGTTGCTATCGCAAAGGTCGACTCAAAGGCTGTCTACGTTCCATTCGAAGGTTTTGAGGTCCAACTTGTCGACATTGCGGAGCGGGCCGCCATCAATGTGCCAAAGGGAACGCCGAATGCTGAACGCGAGCAAGCCGTCGCTCACTCGATTCGCCGTTTCGTGAAGAAGTTGAGCGGACAAAAGCCCGCCGTCATGGTCTTTATTAATCATCGGGAGGCAGAGGTATGAGCGTGAAGGTCCCTAAGGGTTTCCCCGGCCGCGTAGAGTTCATCAAGTCTGCTGCTAAATTATCTCAGGCCCCGCATCATGCGATGCCTGAGATATGCGTGTGCGGACGCTCTAATGTGGGTAAGTCTTCCCTGCTAAATACCATCTGCAACAGGCGACAGATGGCCCGTGTGTCGTCTACCCCCGGAAGAACCCAACTGCTTAATTTCTTTAACGTACAAGACAAGCTAGTCCTCGTGGACCTCCCAGGTTACGGCTGGGCCAAAGTGCCCAAGTCGGTCAAGAGGCAGTGGGGGCCTTCCATTGAAACCTACCTTGATGACAGGCCGCAGCTGACTTTGGCCCTATGTCTAATCGACATGCGCCGTGACCCGGGCGACGAAGAGTTGGGGCTTATTGCATGGTTCCAAGAGCGAGAGCTTCCCGTCCTTATCGTCGCTACAAAATCTGATAAGGTCGCCAAGTCAAAACGCTTAAGCCGTGTGAATAAGATCGCGAAAGCATGTGGCGTCAGCCCTAAGTCAGTTCTGCAATTCTCTGCGCTCAAAGGTGACGGCAAAGACCTTCTCTGGCAGCGACTTCTGTTTGCGGCACAGCGATATTCTGAACCGCTCGAACAAGGGGAGGGGGAGCCAAGTGCGTAAGCTGCCTCAGCCAGGTTTCTATGGGATCTTGGACACACGGTGGGTTGCGCCGGAACAGCTTCCGCTCGTAGCCGGGGCATTTTTGGCAGGCGGTTGCCGAATCCTGCAACTGCGCATGAAGGATGCCTCGGATCAATCGAGGCTAGCGACGCAGAGGGCCGTGTCCGCCGTCGCGGGTAAATTCGACGAAACCGTCTGGATAGCGGTGAATGATAGGGCGGATCTTGCCAAAGTCATGGCCCTAGAGGCGCCCGGCAATGTCGAAGTAATTCTTCACCTGGGACAGGATGATATCCCCCCATCGGTTGCCCGTGACTTGGTCGGGGATGAGATGGTGATTGGCCTCTCCACGCATAATGCCGACCAGGTTCGCCATGCATCCAGCGAGGACATCGACTACCTTGGATACGGGCCAGTCTATCCGACACTCACCAAATCCAGACCCGACCCAACAACCGGCGTCGATGGTCTCGTCGAGGCCCTTCAGATAGCGTCTAAGCCAGTGGTCGCCATAGGCGGTGTGACAAGGGACCGAGCTCCTGCCCTGCGCAGGCATGGGGCACACTGGGTAGTCGTGGTTCGGGACCTCCTGGAAGGGGTAGACCTTTCCTCGGATATGGGTGTGGCACACCTGCAAGAAGCGGTGTGCCGCTTAGAGGAGAGCCTCCGATGACGGATGAGTGGACAGTACTCGCGGCGATACAGTGGACGACCGGCTTCTTCGACTCTCGAGGAGCGCTGAGTCCACGACTGGACGCTGAGTTGCTGCTGGCGGACATTTTGGCGATCGAGAGAATTCACCTCTATGTACAGCATGATCGACCTTTGTCGGCGCCCGAGCGCGCAGCCTTTAGATCCGCCGTGTCTCGGCGGGGTAAGGGCGAGCCGGTGCAGTACATCCTGGGTGAACAAGAGTTTTGGTCCCTTCCTTTTAAGGTCAATCGAGAAGTGTTGATCCCCAGGCCGGAGACGGAGGTCTTGGTGGAAGAGGCTTTGTCCTTCCTGAAGCCCGGAACTGAGACCCAAGGAACGGTTGTCGCCGATGTGGGCACAGGCTCAGGTGCGATCGCCTGTGCCCTTGCAAGCGAATTGCCTAGTTTGCGAATGATTGCAGGGGATATATCCGCAGGCGCTCTGGAGGTAGCCCGCGGTAATGCGGCCCTCAATAATCTCGAATCTCAGATTCACTTCGTGCTCGGTGATGGTGTCCCGCCGCTGGTTGCGGCAAATGGTGGTCATGGGTTTGACGCCATTGTTTCAAACCCTCCCTATATCACCGATGGCGAATTTCCGAATGTGATGCGAGAGGTCAGGGAGTGGGAGCCGAGGCATGCGTTGACCGCAGGCTCGGATGGATTAGACGTAATTCGCCCCCTCCTCGACATGGCGGCCGGTCATGCATTGAAGGACGCAGGTGGCATTTTCATAGAGATTGGCTCACGACCGCAGGCGGAGAGGGTTGCAGAGATTCTCGAATCCACTAGGTTTGAGGGTGTCCGTATCCGCGACGACTATGCGGGTAAAGCAAGGGTGGTGGTCGCCACCAAAAGAAGTGTGTAAACTTCTCGAGAATCCAAGGAGATCGGTTGCAGTTCGACCCACAAGGCATGAAACCCAAGCTCATTGTTGAATTCGCGAGTGGTCGCCGCCGCGAATATGAGCTTACAAATGTGACTACGGTCGGCCGCCATCCGATGCAAACGATACAAGTTCTGGACCCTCAGGTTTCCAAGGCTCATCTGGTTGTGGAGTACACCGCGGACCGCTGCTGGGTAGTCCGCGACAAGGGGAGTTTGAATGGCACCGAGGTGAATGGTGAAGTCCTCAATGGGTCGACCCGTCTCCGACACCGAGACCGGATAAAGGTCGGCGCCTGCATGATGCTCTTTTGGGACCCTAAATCGGTGGCGACTGGGGACCATACAGTCACCATCGGTGACGGCGTGACGAGCAGTATACGCGAGGCATTCGATCAACGAGGAGCTTCTGAATTCTTACCTGTCGATGAGGTGGAGGATGAAGCATCTTTACGGCGGGATTATGAGAAATTACGCCTGGCGAACATTCTCCATAACAATATTGCGCTGGAAGTACGTTTGGACGAGTTGCTTCCGCGGATTCTCGATAACCTTCTCACGTTATTTAAGGCCGACCGCGGCGTTATTCTTTTGGCTGATAAGCCCGGAGCCGACTTAGAAGTTCGAGCCATCAAGGTGCGAGGCGATACGGGATTGAGCGCAGACATCACCTTGTCTCAAACGATGGTGAAACAGGTTCTTGAGGGCGAAAAGGCAGTCTTGACCCACGACGCGCAGCAAGACAAGCGCTTTAATGCGGCCCACTCCGTCATCATTAGTGGTATTCGTTCTAGCATGTGTGCGCCACTCATCGGGCGAGAGCGCGGCGTGTATGGCGTGATACACCTGGACTCATTGTATGCCACTGGTCAATTTACCGAACTGGACCTCAGCGTGCTCCAGGGGGTGGCTCATCAGGCATCGGTGGCAATCGAAAATGCGCTCCTTGTTGGGCAGATTGAGCATGAAGCAGTCATGCGGCAAAACTTCGAAAAAATGTTCTCGCCAAAGCTCGTCGACCAGATGCTCCAGGGGAAACTCAAGATTGAAAAGGGTGGGACTTTGAAAAAAGTCGCCATCATGTTTACGGATATCCGTGGCTTCACGAGCCTTGCGAGACGATGGCCACCACAAGAGGTAGTTAAGCTTCTCAACGAGTATTTCGAGGTCATCGTTGATGTCATTTTCGACTACGATGGAACGGTGGATAAGTTTATTGGCGAC
>MDTD01087383.1_pt1 | contig 11544 bp, 12 predicted proteins | sample 811221 | NCBI WGS metagenome assembly MDTD01 (sample SAMN05326646, study PRJNA326480) | marine metagenome | isolation source: seawater | place: Pacific Ocean: South West | collected 2011
CAAGTAAGAAAAGACTTGTTTTCAATAAAATACAAGAATGGCTGTTTAAATAAAAAAATTCCTGCAATTTTTTTAGATAAAGATGGTGTAATTAATAAACTTGATAAAAAAAAACATTATCAGAACAATAAAATATTTAATTATACTGGCAGAGCAATAAAGAAAATAAATGAGAATGGTTATTTATCTGTAATAATTACAAATCAACCAGCTATTGCAAAAGGTATAGTTTCAGAAAAAAAATTTAAAGAAGATTTGAATAAGTTTTCTTTTAATTTATCTAAAAGCAAATCATATGTTGACAAGATCTACTACTGTCCTCATCATCCTGAAAAAGGTTTCAAAAATGAAATATTAAAACTTAAAATTTATTGTAATTGTAGAAAACCAAATAATGGATTATTTATAAGAGCTATTAAGGAACTTAATATAGATATTAAAAAATCTTTTATGGTAGGAGATCAAATTAGTGATTATTCTGCTAGCAAAAAAACAAATTTGAGATTTATAGGAATAAAAAATAAAACTTTTAAAAACAAAAAAAATATAATTTTTAAAAAAAATTTGCTTGAGGCTATTAATTATATTTTTAATTAGTTTTTTTAAAATCTGACAATTTTATTTGAATTATCAAAAACATATTAATTTCAATTATTGGTAGCAAAAATGGAAATAATATTTTTTTTAGGTTAGGAAAATAATATCTCAATACTTTTAAAATATTTTGTACTGGTGTTACATGGTCTCTTGAATCATCTAAATCTTTTTCGGAAAGATCTGACCACTTATAAATATTTTTTTGCTTGAAATAAGAAAAGTATTGCAAAAATCTCCATAACAATCCAGGATCACAAGGTAAGGCCACTGATATACGTGATTTTTTATTCATAAATTTTAATAAATTTATGAAATCATTTTCAAAGAATAAGAAATGTTCAAACGAATGCGAAGAAATCATTCTAGTATATTTTAATAAAGGTTTGTGTAATTTAATTTTTTTATAATTAATAAATTTTATAGAAATATTTTTATATTTTTTATTTAGCTTTTCACATTTTTTTTTGAAAAATTTATCATCTACTATTGTGTATGTTTTAATATTTTTTGTATCCATATATTTAATATGCGGCTCAGCCCCTCCTCCAATTTCGATTATATGTTCATTAAATCTCTTATTAATATTAAAATCTAATAGTTTATGATTAATTGTGTATAATATTTTTGAAATTCCAGTATAAGTCGCCCTGTTGTAATTACTATTATTATATATGTTGTGGTTAAATTTTGCTTTCTTAAACATTATTAAGTATTTCTGTTAAATTTTTTTTGAACATTTAAAGACTAAAATAATTAATTAAGATATAACAAATTTTATCAATGCATAATATCTTTAAATTAGAATATTTTTTTCTTCTAATATTGATTGTGCTTTTTATCTTATATCTAATAATTGGTAATTCTTTTTGGGATTTTTTTTTAGTCCCTGTTGGTAATTATGGTATTGATTTTACTGACTTAAGGTGTGTAAAATCTTGGGATAGACTTTATCCTAGCTACGAAGATAGTAATTTTATATATAACGAAACCTCTGCATGTAAACTTAATTATCCAAAAATTTGGATAATATTTTCAAAATACTTATTAATAGACAAAATTTTTTATGTTTATATTTTAATTAATTTTGCTTTTTATAATTTAATTTATTTTTATTTAATAAAAAATTATAAATCAATTTTTTTTATTTATTTTTATTTAAGTGGTGCCAGTATGCTGATGCTAGAAAGAGGCAATATTGAAATTTTAATATTCATCTTAATTTTTTTTGTTTTCTTTAGTAAAAATTTTATAAAAATTGTTCTTCTTTGTTCTGTAATATCTTTAAAAATATTTCCTTTTTTTTCAATAATTTCTCAATTATTGAAATATAAATATGTATTTATCTGTTGTTTGTTATTTTCGGTTACTTATTTTTTTTATATCTATGATGATTTAGCTTTTATTTTTAAGAACACTCCTAGTACAGGTGATATGAGTTATGGGACAAAATCTATATCAAGCAATTTAGTAAAGCATTTTGATATTAATATTAATAACTACTTAATAAGTATAGCGTTTATAATACTTATATTATTTTTTTATTTAACTCATTTTAAAAATTATTTAAAAAATGTGAAGTATAACCATGAGGAAATGTTTTTGAGTGGGGGAACTATTTATTCAGCGACTTTTTTGATCAATAGCAATCATGACTATAGAATGATTTTTTTATTATTAATCATTCCTCTTATCTTACAACTTAATAAAAAAATATTAAAATTTACTTTTTTAACTACTATTATACTCTGTTTAGAACTGAATAGACTTTTATTTTTCTTTGGTTTTTTTGGAGGAATTATAAATACCTTTTTTAAAATTATTTTATTTTTTTTGGTAACATTGACATTGATAGACATATTGCTTAAAAAAATTATAACAAAAAATACTTTAAAAAATATTATATAAAACAGGAAATTAAATTGTATAAATATCCTTTAACATTCAACAGCATTGGAAAAGAAGAAGAAAACTCTGTGAATAAAATCTTAAGATCTAAAAAATTTACAATGGGTAAAAATGTTGAGAAATTTGAAAAAAAGTTCGCTAAGTGGATAGGATCAAAATATTCAGTTATGGTTAACTCAGGATCCTCAGCAAACTTGCTTATGATAGAAAGTTTGCTTAGAGGTCAAAGGAAATCAAAAAAATTAAAAAGAGGAGATGAAATTATTGTACCAGCACTTTCATGGCCAACAACAGTTTGGCCAATAATCCAACTTGGGTTTGTTCCTGTTTTTGTTGACTCCAATATGCATGATTTATCTATAGATTTTAAAAAAGCTGAACATGCTATTACAAAAAAAACCAAAGCTGTTTTTATGATACATGTTCTTGGTAATTCAGCAGATATGGGAGAAGCAACAAAATTCTGTAAAAAATTTAATCTTCTGTTAATTGAAGATTGTTGCGAAAGTCTTGGATCTCATTACAAAAAAAAACATATCGGAAACTTTGGTATGGCTGGATCTTTTTCATTCTATTTTGCACATCATATTTGTACAATAGAGGGTGGAGCAGTATGTACTAATGACAAAAATTTAGCTGATGACTTAAGAAGCTTTAGAGCTCATGGATGGATAAGAAACAGATCAGACAAAAAAATTTTTGAAAAAAAATATAAATTATTAGATGAAAAATTTCTATTTGTTACTACAGGTTACAATGTAAGACCAACAGAAATTAATGCTGTTATGGGATTAAATCAACTCAATAAATTAGATTATTTTTTAAATAAAAGAGATGCTGTAGTTAAAAAAATTTCTAAGATATTATTAGGATTACCAAATTTGAAGATAATTGGGCTAAACAAATTGAATAATAATAAAGAACAAAAAATAAATAGAGGACATTCATGGATGAATTTACCATTATTGTATAAAATAAAATCAAGAACAAAATTTCTAAAGATTCTAAAAGTTTTTAAGAAAAACAGCATTGAAACTAGAGCAATTATAGCCGGAAATATAGTTCATCACCCAGCTTTAAAAGGAACAAAGTTTAGAATTGGAAATAAATTAGATGTCTCAGATAAAATTTTTAAATACGGATTTATGATAGGATGTCACCCCAGTATAAGTTTAAAAGCTATAAACTCTTTGAAAAAAGCAGTTTCTGAATGCAAGAATATTTAGATACTAATATAGGAATTTGTTTACCATCATATAATGAATCCGATAACATAAATAATTTAATTAATAAAATTTTAAACATTGGTAAAAACATAACCGTATGTGTTGTTGATGACAATAGCCCAGATCAAACTTTTAATTTAGTAAGCGAAAATTTTAAAAATAATAAAAATGTCCATATTATAAAAAGAGAGAAAAAGGATGGAAGAGGAAGTGCTGTATGGGATGGTTTTAAATTTTTAAGCTCATTGTCTAAAAATATTAATATCTACGTTGAAATGGATTGTGATTTTTCGCATTCAGTTGAGGATCTAATTAAAGGGATTAGGTTAAAAAATGACTTAGATTGTGATGTATTGCTTGGCTCAAGGTATCCAAACGGTACAATCATTAATTGGCCGATAAATAGGAGAATTTTTAGTTTTATATCAAATATTTTAATAAGAAATTTAATTGATAAATCTATTCATGATTATACTAATGGATTTAGATTTTATAATAAAAGAGCACTTGATATAATTTTAGAAAAAAAACCTTTAAATAAAGGATTTATTTATTTAAGTGAAACTTTATGTTTTTTTTTAATAAAAGGTATTAAAATTAAATCTTTTCCAATAACTTTTAAAAATAGAATAAGAGGAAAAAGTAACACAAATTTTCAAGAAATATTTAATTCTCTTAAAGGGATAATAAAAATTCATAGGAACTATAGAAGATGGAAGAATTAAATAGAATTGCACTAACAGGATCTACTGGGAGTATTGGCTTAGAATTTCCAAAAAAATGTTCAAAACTATATACGAGATTAGAGTCTTCAATTAACAAAATGATATTTGAAATAAATAGGTTAAAGATTAAACCAAAAACTTTAATACATTTATCTGCATTGGTAAGCACAAAAAATTGTGAAAGAAATCCAAAAAAAGCTTATGAATTAAATGTTTTAGGAGCAATGAAATGGTATCATGCATCAAAATATACAGGTATAAAAAATTTTATATTTATCTCAACATCACATGTCTATAAATCAATAAAGGCAGAAAATGTAAAAATAAATTATGGTTTTGAGACAAGACCAAATAATATTTATGGCAAATCTAAGCTTATTGCAGAAAAGAAGCTAAAAAACTCATCAAAGATTAAAGGTTATCCAAATTTAGTTATAATTAGAATTTTTAGTGTTTTATCATTAAATGCTAGAAAAAATTTTTTAGTGAACGATTTACTTAAAAAAAAAAGAACAAAAGATTATTCAACGATATATGGTGTAAATATACAGCGAGACTTTCTGGAGTCTAGCACTATTGCAAAAAGAATTCTCAATATATCTCTATCAAGAAAGAAAAAAAAAATTTATCACGTTTGCTCAGGTAAATCAAAAACTATTGGCCAAATAAGTAAACAAATATTGGGAAACAAATTTTATAACAAATGTAAGAAAAAAAAAATATCTGATACTAATTGGTTGTCACTTATAGGCAAAGAAACATTTATAATTTAAATTGAGTTAAAAATATATCAGTCATAAAAAAAATATTTCTCCTTTTTTTAATTATCTTCATTTTATTTTCAATGATTTTATATTGGTCATTATAGGAAGATATTGTGCCAGAATGTGCATTAAAATTTAAACTAATATTCTTTGCAAACTTACTGAATAAATTTTGCTTTCCTATTCCTATAATAAATTTGCAATTTGAATTAATAGAATAGATATCATTAAATAGTTTATTAATTTCGTCTTTTGACATATACATGAGCACATGATTTATAATCATAATATCAAAATTTTTATCTAAAAAATTAGATACTTCGCTGTATTTTTCATTAATATCAAAATTAAAAATTTTTCTTTCAAGATTTTGCTCTAATCTTTTCTCTCCACATCCATAGTCTAGAATTTTTAGGTTTGTTGAATTCAAATTGCCAATTTTAATAATCTCTTTTATAATTTTATCAAAGTAAATTTTTTTAAAACCTTTATATTGAGTTACTTGGGTAGATTTATATTTCATAAAATTTATCTATTTCACTACAATATTTTTCAATTTTATTTTTACTAATGTCAGAGTGTGAAGGAAGGCAAATTAATTCTTTTTCAAATAATTCCGAATTATTACAATTTTTTAAATTATAATATTTTTCACAATTCGAGTAAAAATGATATCTAGTTTCTAATCCCTTATTCATAAGATGAATAACTAATTTTTTTTTATTTTTTATTATTATTGGAAAATCAAGAAAATTTTGATAATTGGAGTTATGTATATCTATTATTTTAACATTTGAATTATTTTTTAATAATTTTGAATAATATAAATTGTTACTTTTTCTTTTTTCTTTTTCAATTTCAAAATCTTTATCCTTTAAAACATTATTAATAATTTTAATGCTGAATTTTGATATCTGCGAAAAATATTCTTTGGGTATTTTGGATTTAACTTTAAAATTATATGCTGGATAAATAAGATGAAGTAATAATTTAATATTTTTAATTTTAGCTAGTTTAATTACATAAAAAAAGAATAAATTATATATTATTTTGGACAATAAAATTTTTAAAAGTATAAATAAGATAAATTTTTTTATGTACAAAAATTTTGGAAATTTACTAAAATTTCTTTGTTTATTTAATGCAAATTGGTGAATCTCTTGATTAGAAGTTAACATAGCGCCACCATAAATAGCTGATACATTTTTCATTATACCGAAACTTAAAATTGAAACATCTCCTGTGGATCCCGCGTATATTCTTTCATTTTGGTTTTGATTAAAATTACCAAAATAAATTGCCAAATCTTCTATAAGAAGAATATTTCGATTTTTACATAGTTCTTGTAATTCTAACAACTCATCATAATTATTAAACATATTCGTAAAAAGAATAGCTGACGTATTTTCACAAATATTTCTCTTTATTAATTGAAAATCCATGACACCACTATTAAAATCTAAATCAATAAATTTAACATCAAATTTTAATAATTTAGCGATTTCAACCATTTCTTCTAAATTATAAGAGCAGATTAAAATTTTATTTTTCTTTGGATATTTTGTTTTTAAAAATTCAAGTATAACAATAAAGCAAGTTCTACACATTCCAAAAAATGTTAAATAATTTTTATTTAAAATATTTTTTAAATAATCGCTTAGCTCAATTTTTGACGCTTGAAAATTACTAAATAAAGATTTTAAAATAATATTGAATTTTAAATAAATTTTAACTCTTGATATTTTCATTTAAAATTTAATCCTACTCTATAAGCATTTGAAATTATTAAAGCTGTTGGAAATTTTGATTTGTTTTTTGGAATAGCACTTCCATCAATTACATATATATTTTTTAATCCTTTTAGTTCACAATTTGAATTAAGACTAAGTTTTTTATTTTTACCATTTATAGGAATAGTTCCTGTATAGTGATTATCACTTCCCATTTTAGGAAAAAGTTTAAACGAAAATGGATAAATTAGATTATTTTTTACCATATAATTTTTAAGTAACCTAAAATTATTGTTTAGTTCTTTTTTAATTACATGCATTTTTTTTTTGTTAACTTTTATATTAATTTCATTCTTGTCATTTAAAGTAAAACTTAAATTTCCATATTTGCTGTCTAGATATAAATTTAAAAAAATCATCCTGTTTTCTAAAATTTTGTAAAGACTTTTAGATAAAGAATTTTTTATTTGTGGAAAAATACTAAATATTTTTTTTCTTATTACAGAATTAGAACTTCTAAAATTAACAGTACAGTATTTATTTTTATTTTTAGAAAAAATTTTTGCAGCTAGTTTCGATGATGAGAAATTTTCATTTTTTATTTTTTTTTTTTAGAAAAAATAATCCAAACATCATTGGATTATGGTCTAAAGTAACAGGTGTTGTATGATTTAAAACTTGGCAAATTAATCTTGTTGTCGACATTGTTCCAGCTGCTATAACTATTTTTTTTGCTTTTATAGATATTTTTTTTTTATTATTTACACAATTTAAATGATAAAAATTTTCTATTTTCTCTATACTATTCACAAAGTAGTTAAATTTTTTTATTCCTCTGGAATTTTTGTAATTTATATTTTTTGGTATTAATATTTTGTTATTTTTAAAATTACTTGCAATACAATTTTGAAAAAATCTTATTTTCTTGTCTGATTGGTTTTTAATTATTTCTTTAAAAAGAGGATCTAATTTTAAATGATTTAAACTATTTGATTTGCTTGCGATATCCTCGCCGAACATTTCACCAGTAAATTTGTACTTTGAGTAAATGGATTTAAAAGATTTAACCAATTGTTTTTTTTCTGTTTTATTTAAAAAGATAATACTTTTTTCAGGTAAAAATTCGCAACTTCCACCCCAATAATTTGATACACCACCGTTATTAAGATATCCAAAAATTGAGCAATCATTATTTGGTATAATTTTATTTCCTTCATAAAAATTTATAACACTTGAAATGTGTTCTTTTTTTTTAAATCTTGGGGGTAAAGTTTCATTAATATATTTATTTAAATTTTTGTAAACTGATTTACTTTCAAACTTTGAATTTTCTGGTGATATAAGTGCTATTTTTTTTCCTTTTTTTTTTAATGTGCTCAAAAAAAACTTTGATGATAATCCTGAACCAATAATTGCTATATCGTACATATTTAATCAATTCTTTTAATAAAAATTTTTAAATTAGATTTTATTATAGATATAATATTATCATATCTTAAATAATAATTTGGGGATAGTTTTCTATAATTTTCAAATTGATATATTTGTTTTTTATTATACTTAATAACAAAATTATCTTTCTTTTTATTTATAACTTTTAAAATTTTAAGTCTAAAATTTTTCCAATTATATTTTTTTTTTAAAGTTTGAAGATTAATTTTTTGTAGATTCTTTAATTCTTTTTGATTTAAATTTTGAAGAAAATTTATTTTTTTAACAGTCTTTGATACATTATTTAGAGGTATATACATAATCTTGTCAAATCCCTCATAGCCACACTGTTTTGTTATTATAGGAATAATACCCCAAGATATGCCTTCTAATACAGTGGATGGATTTGCATCAAACTTACTTGTATGAATCAAAAAATCATATTTATTTACTAATTTATGATTTTTTTTTAATTTAAAATCTATCCATCCATAATGTTTAACATTATTTATATATTTATTACCAATTGTAGCAAATTTTTTATGTCCAGCTTTATTTATAATTTTACTTAAATAATTTAGATTTTTTGCAAAATTATTATACGCATAATCATTACCTATATATAAAAACTTTCTCTCCCCTTTTTTGTTAAATTTTTCTTTAATAAAAGGATACTGATTTATATCTAGTCCTAGATCTATTTGAGTAATTTTTTTCTTCCATATTTTAAATAGACTTTTTTCTAAATTTTTCATCCAATACGTTCCACAAATTGCAATAAAGTCATCACACTTTGGTATAATATCATAAAGGTGACTCATTTGTTTAACATCTCCATTAAATGGTTGTACAAGAATTTTTTTATACCAATTGCTATTTGAAACAGATCTTCTAAAAATTGTATACGGATTTGAATGGCAATGGCCAATTAATAAATCATTTTTATAAGGATAAATTTTTTTTAATGAAGTCCATGTATAGGTCTTAATTTTATAATTTTTATTAAGGGCATGATATAAATTATTTCCAATTGACCATGGGTTTATTTTTTTTTTTAAATCAAATGGATAAATTATATGTGCTGTCTTTTTCAAATTTTTTTAATGTACTTTCAGTGAGATTTAAATATTCTTTTTCCAAATAATAATCAAATTTTCTTTTATTTGAAGTTATTTTTAAAAAAGAATTAGGTAAAATTTTTTTTAGAAGTTTTATATTTAATAATTTTCTTTTAACACCATCTGGATATTTGGAATTATAAATTATTTTTCCTTTAAAATTTGATACTTTTGCAAGCTTTTTGACTAAATCAGAAATCTTATAATCTTTTCCAATGCCTATGTTTATATGAGAAAATTTACCTTTAGTATGTTTGTAAATATCTTTTTCGGATAACTCCATTAAATCAATAATAATTCTAGCAGCATCTTTGGAATATAAAAATTCTCTCAAAGGTTTTCCTGTTCCCCAGATTTCAATTTTTTTTTGATTTTTTAATTTTGCAATCTTAAATTTTCTGATCAAAGCAGCAAGTACATGGCTATTTTTGTTGTCATAATTATCGTTTGGTCCAAATAAATTTGGAGGTATTACTGTAATAAATTTTGGATAATTATTGTTAAACTGTCTATTAAATGTTTCACAGAGTTTTAATCCTGAGATTTTTGCTATTGCATATGGTTCATTAGTCTTTTCTAGATTTGACAAATTTAAATCGTTTTCAGCAAATGGTCGTTTCCAACTTTTCGGGTAAATACAACTAGAACCTAAGAAAATTAGTTTTTTACACTTATACTTAATGCTTGCTCCAATTATATTATTTTGGATCATTAAGTTTTCGTAAAGAAAATTAAAAGGAAAAGTTTTATTTGCATATATTCCACCAACACGTGCTGCTGCAATAATTACTATGTCTGGTTTTTTTTTTAAAAAAAAATCGTTTACTTTCCTGTGATTTAAAAGATTTAATTTTTTTTTTGTTACAGAAATTATACTTTTGTAACTTCTATTTTCCAATTCATTAATAAGAGCTGATCCAATTAATCCCTTGTGGCCAAAAATTACAACTTTATCTATTTTTCTTGGTTTGTAATTCGAGCTCATATTTGATCATTTCTTTAACTAATTGTTTAAAATTTATTTTAGGTTTCCATTTTAAACTGTTTTTTGCCTTATTTGAATTTCCCTTTAAGTTATCAACTTCATTAGGTCTAAAATATTTTGAGTTAACTTTAACAATTATTTTGCCAGATTTTAAGTCTATCCCCTTTTCATCCAAACCTTTGCCAGTCCATTTAATCTTAAAACCTAAATATTTATAAGTTAGCTCTATAAATTTTTTTACACTATAACTAGTATTAGTAGCAATTACATAATCATCGGCATTTTTTTTTTGTAACATTATCCACATATTTTTTACATAATCTTTTGCATGCCCCCAATCCCTTGTTGCATTTAGATTCCCAATTTGTAGAATTTCTTTTTTATCTATTGAGTATTTAACTGCAGCCCTTACAACTTTTTTTGTTACAAAAGTTTCCCCTCTTAATGGACTTTCATGATTAAATAATATTCCACTACAGGCAAAAATATTATAACTTTCTCTATAAATTTTTGTAATCCAGTGACCATACAACTTTGCAGCGCCGTATGGACTTTTGGGGGCAAATACAGTTGTTTCAGATTGCGGAGGCTTGCTTCCACCAAACATTTCCGATGTAGATGCTTGATAAAACTTTATTTTCTTTTTTTTGTATCTTCTAATTGACTCAAGGAACCTGAGCACACCTAGAGCATCTGCATTAGCAGTGTATTCTGGTGTCTCAAAACTTACTTTAACATGACTTTGTGCTGCAAGGTTATATATTTCATCTGGTCCAATTTTATTTACGAGTTCTGAAATATTTAAACTATCAGTAACGTCTCCATAATGAAGATAAAAGCTTGGATTTTTTGAATTTTCATAAAATTTTTCGTAAATATGATCTATTCTATAATTATTAACGCTTGAAGATCGACGTTTTATCCCATGCACTATATAATTTTTTTTAAGAAGGAATTCAGCAAGGTATGCACCGTCCTGACCAGTTATTCCTGAAATTAGAGCAATTTTTTTCATTACATGAAATTAGTAAATTTATCTTATAAACTAATAATTTATTATGAA
>MDTD01019394.1_pt1 | contig 11543 bp, 10 predicted proteins | sample 811221 | NCBI WGS metagenome assembly MDTD01 (sample SAMN05326646, study PRJNA326480) | marine metagenome | isolation source: seawater | place: Pacific Ocean: South West | collected 2011
CTCATAAATATAACGGGCGTTGGGATAGTGATGCTGTCTCTCAATTCTTCCATTTTTGAATTTTGGTACGAATCTTGCTAATCGATTGATTGAACGTGTATAGGTAGTTTCGAGTCTATCATTGAGAGATGATTGGTATACAAAAAATTATTTGTAGTATTGTAATGTGTTTTACTCGGAACAGTATGCCAAACTCTAATCTTTTACAGTTCTTTATTCGTGAAAACAGAGGTTTTAAATGAAAAAAAATCCCTTTGTAATCTCTCTCATAGGACTGTCTTCAAGCGGTAAAACAACATTAGGACATCGACTATACACGCATCTACGTGAAGAGAAAACACAGTCATTACAATTGATTGATGGGGATAACGTGCGTGATTTTCTTCGGGGTAAAATTGGATATACTCCGAAGGACCGTAAGCTATCTGCTGCTATTCAAACACAATTGGCATACTTCTTATACCAACATGGAATATCAAGTATAGTCTGCAATATTTCTCCATTTGAAGAGAGCAGAATATTTGCACGGCAAAAAATACCCTGCTTAGTTGAGGTTTATGTAAAATGTTCTTTAGAAACCTGTATGGATCGTGATCGTAAGCTAGGTAAGAACGTGTATGAACCTGTGTTAGAAGGTGCGACATCTAACGTAAATGTAGTTGGGGTTGATATAGATTTTGAAGAGCCTCTGAGTGCTGATATTACTTTGAATACTGAGGTCGAAGATACAGAAGATAGTTTCTCACGTTTGATAGAATATTTAGCTGTTAAATTAGAATACTCTATGTCGATGTCGCTGGTTTGAAAAAAACGTTTTGTAGTCAATTTATAAAAAATGAAGATACTTTTTACCGGTAATATCGATAATATAGCATATAGCTGCGCTAAATTTGCCCGTCGAAAAGGGGTTGATGCAGACGTTCTTATCTCATCAGTAGAAAAAGAAGTATCTCATCCATTTTGGGAGGATCCCGAGGATGTCGCCTCACCAATTATGCGAAGTTTTGAACGCAGAGGGGGATTGCAAGTTTTCAATTCGCTGTTTCAAATGCGTAAAATTTTCGACGAGTATGATATTGTTATATCAATGGGGATGATGAGCATCGCTGCTCATCTTCTGAAGTCGCCATACATTGCCATAGCCCTCGGTGCTGATATGAAAGAATTAGTCTTTGAGAAGACACCACGTGGTTGGTTAATGGATCGAGCGTTTAGATATGCTACCCAGTTATATTACAATGATACAGATCATATCCCTGCAGTTTCACAAAAGGGCTATAATCAAGCTCGTTACTTTCCAATACCTGTTGATACCGAAAAATATTCACCTAAAAACCAAAAACCAAATGATGAGAGTCTGCTTCTTTTTCATGGTTCCTCGTTAAGTTGGACGCTAGATTGGACCAAGAAAAAAGAATTACATAAGACGACCCTTAAGCGTAATGATGTTTTTTTTAAGGGTTTGCACCAATATATCAATTCAGACAAATCGAGGGTTCCAGTTCAAGTTGTAGTTCCGTTATGGGGGCCAGACAAAGACAATGTAAAGCCTCTATGTGAAAAGCTCGGGATTCTACACCTAATTAAATTTGTACCACCGGTAAACAAATCGGAAATTATAGATCTGTATCATCGAGCAGATGTAGTTATAGATCAATTCAATATGCCCCGTTTAGGATATAACGCGTTAGAAGCGCTATCGTGCGGACGCCCAGTTTTAGGTTATTATACCGAGGAATTGCAACTAGCTTGCTACCCTGAATTACCGCCTATGTTAAGTGCAAATAGTCCGGAAGTTGTGGTAGAGCATCTAATTGATTTACAAGATTCATCTTACAGGGTTGAAAAAGGAAAAGAAGGGCGAAATTGGATCTTAAATCACCACCATTGGGACCCCATTATTACTTCGCTGCTAAATGAGTGTAACGATTTGCTTTAAAATAAGCACTGTTGAGGGATAGGTGGTTTGCATTGGACAATATTATTGAAACGAATAAAAAATTTTATGACGAATATGCACAGGATTACGATGTCTCTCGGAAGGGGTTTTACGAACTCGAAAAAGAGCGGATACAGAAAGACTTAGGTTTTTTCTTTCAAGGTCAAGTGTTTCCCAAAGTTATTGTGGATGTAGGTTGCGGCACGGGATTTTATGCGCTCAATGCTGTGGCGATGGGGGCTCAAGAGGTTCATTGTGTGGATATTTCGTCTGGTTTTTTAAATACTGCTAAATCGCAAATAGAAAAAAAATATCCGTCAGTTAATGTTTATACACACCAGATGGATCTTAGTTCTTTTATAACAGAAAAGACGGAGATTTGTAATCAAACGGATCTTTTTCTCATGGGCGGAGTGCTGCAGTATGTTCCAGGATACGATGTTGTTTTACAAAACTTAATACAATCTGCGCCTCGAGCAAATTATTATATATCAAGCACGATCTATCCTGGAATTAAAGTTCCTGTTTTGGAAAAGGCACTTGTTACAGTTGATTATGCACTTTACAGAGCAATAAAAAATATACCAAAAGCACCTAAAATTTCCTACCCGAAGGTCACTATAGGAATAGAACCAGAAATATTGAATCAATTGTTTTACCAAGCAGGCTTACACATAAATTTTTCACGTTATACTAGCTTTCACACGAAAATTATGAGCAAGTTGCAACAAAAAATGAGTAATATTATTCCCAACATGGGAAGTTATTTTACCTTAATAGCATGTCATAATTAGAGTGGAAACATGAGTTTATCGATTATGAACGATCAATTTAACTCAAATAATATGTCATATTCTAATAGCCTAAGTCCCCATTTTAATTTTATTAAAAATTTTTATACGGATAAAGCTGGGCACTATGAGTCAGACAGATTCGGTTGCTCAAACGGGTAATTATATAATTATGTTCATTACAGAGAAATCCTATACATGTTTAATGTAAGTACAATATTGCAGGTTTAGATTTAAAAGTTGAGAGGTTACGTAGTAGCTTGAATAAACGAAATGGTGCTAAGTAAGCTCGTTTTGCACAAGGGTATGTTCTAGAATCACCATTTTTTACATTCTTTTGATGGTGTAGTCTGTTGTAGTATTTTGCAGATTATTTATTTGAAATATTATGAAAATTCTGCAGAAGTAGTCAGAAGCGTTTTGAAACCCAACGGTTTTATGGAGATAATTTGCATTGGAAAACATTATAGAGACAAATAAGAAATTCTACGACGAATATGCTTCGGATTACGATATCTCTCGAAAGGGGTTTTACGAAATTGAAAAAAAGCGGATACAAAGCGATCTAGGTATTTTCTTCCAAGAACAAGTTTTTCCAAAAGTTGTTGTTGATGTAGGTTGCGGCACAGGATTTTATTCGATAAACGCAGCGAGGATGGGTGCTCAAGAAGTACATTGTATTGATATTTCATCAGGCTTTCTAAATACGTCTAAATCGCAAATAGAAAAAGAATATCCATCGGTAAATGTGTATACACACCAGATGGATCTCAATACTTTTATAACAGAAAAGACCGATATTTGTAGTCGTACGAATCTTTTTCTTATGGGGGGTGTACTACAGCATGTTCCTGGATACGATACTGTTTTACAAAACTTAATTCAGCGTGCACCTCGAGCAAATTACTATATATCAAGCACGGTCCACCCTGAAATCAACGTTCCTGGCTTGGAAAAGGCACTTGCTACAATTGATTATTCTCTCTACAGAATATTAGAAAGTATACCAAAAATCCCTAAAAATCCCTACCCTAAGGTCACTTTTAAAGTAGATCCGGTCCTATTGAATCAATTATTTTATCAGGCAGGTTTAGACATTAGCTTGTCCCGTTATACTAGTTTTCACACAAAATTCATCAGCAAATTGCAACAGAAGGTCAGTAATATTATTCCTAATATGGGGCGCTATTTTACTTTAATTGCATGTCAAAATTAGATCCACCATTAAAGGTTGTCGAATATGAATGGTCAACTTAACTCAAATAACACATCACTTTCTAATAGCTTGAGTCTCAATCTTAAATCTATCAAAAATTTTTATGCAGATGAAGCTTTGCACTATGATGCAGACAGATTCGGTGGATTGAATGGGCAATTATATGATCAAATTCACTACAATTTGCTCTTAGAAACATTGTTGGATAAGAAATCAACGACTATAGGGAAAAAAACTAACATATTGGATGTTGCTACGGGAACAGGTAGAACCTCTACAAAGTTAGTTCAAGATGGTTTCAATGTTACAGGTTTAGACTTGACTTCTGAGATGTTACGACATGCCGTCAAAAAACAAAAAAAAGATAAAAAGGCTCAATTTATACAGGGAAATGCTTTAAAACTTCCATTTGCTTCACATTCTTTCGACGGTGTAGTCTGTTGTCGTATGTTGCAGATGATTCCTTTAAATTTTTATGAAAATTTTGCTGAAGAGGTCAGTAGGGTCTTGAAACCTGATGGTTTGATGATTGTTGAGGTATGGAATGAGAAATATAGAAAAATAAGGCAAATGGGTTCAAATAGACCGAATTCCCAGGGCGAATATGATACATATATAAAACCCCACCAGAGCAAGAAAATATTTGGTCAACAAAATCAATATGTAGATATGGCAGGTTTAGGATACCCGTTTATATTGCGTGCCTTGAGGCCGCTACCTAAAAAATGGGGGATGACAATATATCAACTTATAAGTCGTGGATGGTTGTCGAAGTCGTGGGGAGAGACAATGATGATAACCTATAGGAAAAAATAAATTGCGACTACTAATTGTTACTCCTGGAATGCATCCACCCTGGGTTGATGGGAGGATAACTTCCTTGAAGACTTTTGCCGAAACACTTGCCGGTCAAGGGGTAACTGTCCAAGTCCTAACCACTGCTAATGTGGAAAAAACTCATTCCGTTGAAGAAAAGAAAGTCCAGTATAAACTTGTACCAGGTGGTAGTTCAAGAAATTGGTTTAAGTTGTTTCAATATTATGCTGATTACTGTGCAAAAGATAATGTCGATATAGTTATTTATAGACCATTTGCAGGTTTTAATTCAGTTAATGTTGGCAGTATTATTTTGTTCAGATTAGTTACCCTGTTTTTCAGAAAATCATTTGTCCTTTCTCTGTGGAGTGGTCCGAAACAAATGGTCAAGATTGCTTGGCTTTTTTCAGGAGTATTTACTACGCACGATATAAGGGAAAAAAGTGGGAATGTTAGAGTGATACCCCCTATTGTTGATGGTTCGATGGATTTTAAACCTGTAAAAGATCAATTGTTTTCTAAATTTGGCTTCGAAAAAGGAAAAAAGATTGGACTTTTTACTTATTGTGGATTGGTAGAGTCGGAGGGGTTATGGAATTATACTATGGAAAAACGTGGTTTAAGAACACTCATAGATGCTGGAAGCAGTTTACTTGAAATTCCGAATTTTCAAATTATTGTATCAATCCCTTTTTTATCAAAAGATAGTGCCAGATTAAAGCTTCAAAAAATACTTGAAGAAAGAGGGCTCGAAAAGCTATTTGTATTAACTTCGTCAGTCGACGATCATCTTTATGAATTGCTTTCTCTCTCGAGTGTCTATATTTATCCAGTGAATATAGAAGAGATATCATGGGCTCCGATTTCAATGATTGAAGCCTTTGCCTGCGGAACTCCTGTTGTTACAACTAAGATACCTGCAATAACTAATTTCATATCAGACGACGATGCCTTACTTACCTCACCAGGTGATTCTGATTCCTTAGCGAGATCAATCAAAACAATAATTAATGATCCTATGTTAGCAAAAAAACTTTGTTTAAAAGGCAAAAAAAAAGCAGAAGATTTTGGGCCAGAGGCTGTAGGTGAACAAGTGCAAAATATTCTGGAACAAGTATAAAGTTGGGGAAGTAATATAGCTACGTTCTCAAATCCTTCAATTTTATTTGTAAGTAGGAGTGAAACTGAGTGTCTATATCAACTGAGAAAATTCAGCGTATCGCTCGGACCATTAAACAGAGTCCATTGACGAGCTTTACATGTGCATGTAAAAAAATAGAGCTTGGCTTATTAGGTGATAAAGCTAGCTCCTACAACTACAATAAACCTGTTGGTATTGATATAGAGCTAACTAATGTTTGCAATTTACAATGTCCGTGGTGTGACACACAATTTTATGCTGACAAAACTGTGAAGAAACGTGAAATTCCATGGGAAAAATATAAAGTCATAGCGCCTAAACTTCGCGGTATTAATAGAGTTATGTTTTGCGGCGGGGGGGAAACTCTGACATATAAACATGCAGCAGATGCAGTGCGGTTAACAAAAGAATACGTTCCGACTGTTTTGATGCACAGTAATGCTACTTTACTGAATGGAAAGCGTGCAAATAAATTGGCTCAGAGTGGTCTTGATTTATTGCGTGTAAGCATAGATGGTTCAGACGAAGATACGTTCCATGAAATTCGTGGTACATCTCTTAGTAAGGTTTTAGATAATTTAACTTATTTTTCTTCTTTGTGTGACGTGCCGATAAGCACGGTTTCTGTTATAAGCAAGAAAAATTGGCAGTCTCTACTAAATGTTCCAGATATTTTAAGTAAAATAGAAAATATTGAGAATCTTTATTTCCAACCTGTAGAAGTTGATTTTCTTCCCTACGAGAGAGACAAATACTATATAACAGAACAAGAGTGGACCGAGCTTCGTGAAACGGTAATAGATAAATGTGCTTCGTACGGTTTGAAAACGAACATTGGTGATCCTGGTTTTGATCCACTCTTCTTTAGGCCTTGGAAACGATGTGAGTATCCTTTTACCGGTTATATCACATTAAATTATGAAGGTATGGTTGCTCCATGTTGCAGGTTAACAAATGTTGTTCATATGGGTGATTTATATACTGAGTCTTTTGAAGATGTGTGGAACGGAGATTTTTTTAGAAAATTGAGAAGGTTAATTATTTCGGGTGAATATCCATCCTACTGTCACGACCGCTGCAATTACAGAGTAGAAATGTCTTCAATTCCTAGTCAAGATAGTCCCGGCAAAATGAAATACGTGAAAAAAACAGCTGATCTCTTGGAAATTGCAAATGTGTAATTTTCTTGAGGTAGTTTATTTGGAAAACAACTTTATCTGTATATTAAATGGAAATTTTAGAATTAAAAAATGTACAAAAAGAAGAATGGGATAAACGGGCTTTATTTGTAAGCGAAGCCTGTGTCTTTCAACTTTCCTCATTTCTTACCCGCCCCCTTTTTAAATTAGATGATTTTAAGCCCATTTTTATAGTTGCTAAAGATGGCGACAAGATTTTAGGCCAAGTAGTTATAGCGCAGGGTTCAGATTTGACACGCACATTTGCAGATTCTCCCTTTTTCTTTGTAATAAAACCTATTCTTAATCATTTTTTCAAAGTGCAAAGATTGTTGTATGGGCCTTTGATATTCAACAATGATAGATATTACGAAATATTGGAAGAAATAGTTAAATATTTAGATGAATCTATTTTTTCAAATTGCATGAGTGTAAAAAATATAACTCCTCCCATACACGATTTTGAATTAGATCATGATAAAGTTCGTGCAATTTATGAAAAATACGGATTTATCTCCACAAAATGGGGGTCATTCATAACAGATGTTAGTAAGGAAAAAGAAGAATTATGGAGTATGATTGGAAAGGAAAGTAGATCGAAAATAAGAAAAGCTGAAAAACAAGGAGTAAAAATTGTAGAAGTAAAAAGTGAAGAGCAACTTCAAAGTTATTACAGCATAGCTAAAGAGTTATCAAAAAGAAACGGTTTGCCCATAAAATCATGGGAAGCATTTAAATCTTCTCTTGAAGATCCTACTACTACAATTTTCATGTCCTACTTACGTGATATTCCTTTGTCAGGACAGATGGCTCTTGTCAAGGGAAGGGTTGTTTTATTAGGTGCTGTAACTACTTCAAATTATAGCATTGAAAATAAGATATTCGGAAATGACTTAGTTCAATGGCATGTCATAAAATGGTCTAAGAATAAGGGCTGCTTGTTTGTCGACTCTGTTGGAGTTTCGCCAGATAAAGAAAGACATACAAAAAAAGAATCTGGCATCTTTAATTTTAAAAAAAGATGGGGTGGTAAGTTGGTAAGTTACTACCACTATGAAAAAATATATCAACCCGTACGTTTTAATTTTTTATCTAAGTGTAAAATATTAGCAAAGAAGAATATAAGTTACTTAAATAATATTCAAGTAAGAGCCAAAGACCTAAGATTTCCAGTCAAGCCTGTTGATCGTATTCTAAGTGCAACTTCTATGGACGGTTTAAATTTTATTCGTGATGATGATATCCAGGTTGATAGTATGGGAAATATAAACCGTGAAATGTTGTATTTTCCCGACGTTAACGAAATCGGTAACAATAGGCAAAGAATGTATTTCCACAGTTCACGTAGGGTCAATGGCAAGTGGAAGGGTGAAATTCAAAGTGCAATAACAAATGAAAAAGGATTTTGGGTAAGAGAAGGCAAAGTGCAAGTAGGGGCCCTTAGTAAGGACGACGATCTATTTTTGCAAACACCACGTTTAATAAAATTCGGTGGAATATCCAGATTATATTATGCTCGTAAATTAGATAAAACAAATTTTATTATAGAAATGGCTTCGACAGATGATGGAATAAACTTTAAAAAAGTTACATCTGTCTCTATGAACTTTACAATGGACTTCCCTGATTTATGCCTTGTAGTCCAAGACAATTGTCTTCAAATGTTTTATTTGTCAAAAAAATGCATTTTGAGTGCAATCTCACAGGACGGTATACATTGGTTTAAGGAAAACGGTGTTAGGTTTGAGAGGGGAAAACCTGGTATGATGGCTCGGGTTAACAATCCATTTGTTGTTCGACTCGAATGTGGAAGATATCGAATGTATTTTAGGGGAACGGATAACAACGCCTACCATAGCTGTATATTCAGTGCTATTTCAAATAATGGTAAGGATTTCTTCCTTGAAGATGGACAAAGAATTGACTATAACGGAAAATATGAAAAGCATGGAGTTGGATTTCCCAATGTCATAAAATACGGAGAATCGTGGAAAATGTATTATACCGGTTATTGGGGGAGACACCTTTTAGAACCATACACCATAGGTAAGTGGAAATAAGTTTGGAATCGCGTCTACACAAAAGAATTGAAAATAGTAAGAGAAGTCAGGAGTTCAGGTTTATTAATGAGGAAAACTGGCTGCCTGCGAATGTCTTTGGTAATGCACTCGATCTGGGTTGCGGCAGTGGTTTATACACAAAATTCTTGTCCGAAAAAGGAATTAGTACAGTAGCATTTGATATAGATTTGAAATCATTAAAAACTGCAGATGACTACGTTAAGGACAATAATTTAAGAAATTGTTGTGGCACTGGGGCTTTTTTGCCTTTTAAAGACTCAGTATTTGATCTTGTAGTTTGTATTGAAGCACTAAGTCACCTATGTCATAAAGATCACAACCTTGTCATTAAAGAGTGTCATAGGGTTCTTAAAAAAGATGGTGTCATGATAATTAGTGTTCATAACAAAATCAGGTTTTATCTTCAAAACATTTCAAAACTCAAAAAGCCAACATCGGTAATTTTCAACCCTGGATTAGATATTTACACACTTAGTAAAAATGAATTCCAAAAAGGATTAGAAAAAGTTGGATTTCATTTTATAAATAATTTTTTCTTTAAGAATTTTTTTAATTCATTCCACAATAGATACCCTGCAATTTTCTATCTAACATCAAAGTTTGAAGATTTAATTTCTAAAATACCGATATTAAATCGTTTTGGAATAACAATTTTAACAATAGTTAAAAAATAAAAAAATTGATTAGTGTGTTAATATTCGTAAAATAATCGCTAAAAATTATGGATTATAGGAAATACTCAAAAAAAGTCTTCATTGTTGGTGTCGCAAATGTTTTTACTTATGCAAGAAATATCCTCATTCTACCCATACTGGCAAGGGCACTTGGCGTTGGTTTGTATGGTTTGTGGTCTCAAATATACGCACTTGTAGAGCTGTTTATTCCTATTTTTTCCCTAAGACTTTCAGCTGCCTTAACGCGATATATAGCTGCAGAAAATGATCCTAAAATTATCCGCAGGGGTTTTTGGACTACGCTAATTTCCGGGATAATATCCTCCTGTGTATTGAGCATGATATTTTTGTATTTTGTTCCAATGTCTACCAAATATTTTGGGGCGGAATTGCGGGATTTAACTAAGTTTTCCTATCATATTGCAATAATGCTAATCCTCGGTAGCATTTCGAATTCATGTTTGATGTTTTTTAAAACTTTTGAAAGATCTTTTGTCTTTAGTTTTATTTCGATAGTAGAGTCATTGGGTTTCGTTATTTTAACTTTTTTCCTGCTTAATTTAGGTTTCAAAGTTTTGAGTCCTGTTTACGGAATAATACTTACAAAGATCACTGTCATCTTATTTTCTCTACCTATTATTATAAAAGAAATAGGGATTTCATTTATAGATAGGAAGCTTCTATCTGAATATCTCTCATATTCGATACCGATGATTCCAATGGCTTTGTTGTATTGGACTATCCAGATGAGTGATCGATATATGATCGATCTATTTCTTAACAAAGAAGAAGTTGGTCGCTATTCTGCTGCATATTCTGTTGGAGGATTAGTCGGTTTTATTTTCAGTCCAATATTTACATTTTTGTTACCAAGAACTGCAATCCTTTGGGAAAAAGAGAATTTTAAAGAATTAAGAACCTTTTTTAGAATGAGTATTAAATATCCATCGATAGTGGCATTTCCTTTGATAATTACTGCCCCTGAGTGGGGTGTTTGGGCCATAATGTTTTTTTTAGGTGATGCATTTACAACTAGTTCAACTCTAATAATTTGCGTCCTTTTGGGTTATTTCTTTTTAATGTTTGGTACTTTTTACACCTCAATTTTGCATATGGAAAAAAGAACTAAAACTTTACTTTTAGTAAATGTAATAAGTGCACTGTTCAACGTAGCTCTAAACTTGATTTTAATACCTCAGTTGGGGATAGAAGGGGCAGCATTTTCTACTTGTTTAACATTCCTTTTACAAACCATATTGTTTTATTTTTTCTCTAAAAATTCATTTGAGTTTAACCTTGGAATTAGAGACATATTGAAAGTTATTTTGGGATCTATCGTCTACTTAATAATCCTGCTAATTTTCGAAATAAATCACATAAGCGAATTAACCATCTCATTACTAGTAGGTGGAATAATCTATTTACTGTTGTTATTTTTACTTCGTGTGTTGAAGAAAGAAGAATTGACATTTTTGTATTCTATAATGAAAAAAAATTAACAAGCTAAAACCATTTATTTCTATCAACATACTGGTTTCAACTCGTTAAAAAAATTGAAAAGAATAAAAATTGAAACGCCTGGCCGTTATTCCCGCGGATCCTCTTTATAAATATGTTGAAAAAGGCGAAATAAAAGCGCGGTACTGGAACCCCTGCAATTTCTTTGATGAAGTTCACATAATTTCTCTGTCTAAATGGGATGTTCGA
>MDTD01031964.1_pt1 | contig 11542 bp, 7 predicted proteins | sample 811221 | NCBI WGS metagenome assembly MDTD01 (sample SAMN05326646, study PRJNA326480) | marine metagenome | isolation source: seawater | place: Pacific Ocean: South West | collected 2011
ATTTCTCCCGGTAGCTCAGCTGGATAGAGCATCTGCCTTCTAAGCAGAGGGTCGCAGGTTCGAATCCTGCCCGGGAGGCCAAAAAAATGGTGGGCGTAGCTCAGTTGGTAGAGCGCTGGTTTGTGGTACCGGTTGTCGTGGGTTCAAGTCCCATCGCCCACCCCAAAAAAGAGAAATGTTATGTTCGGAAAAAAAGGCAATAATTTAGAAAAAAAACTTAAATTTACTATCTCATCTAAAGAGTTAGTAGAAGAATTTGATAAAAGAATAATTTCTCAACAGAAACAATCTGACTTAAAGGGTTTCAGAAAAGGCAAAGCTCCTCTGGATGTGATTAAAAAATATTATGGAGATCAAATTTCTTCTAAATTGATAATGGATAAAATGGGGGATATTTTTTATAAAAAAATTACAGATGAAAAAATACCTGTTGTTGGTCAACCAAACTTTATTCCACAATCTTTTGATATATCAAAAGACATCAAATTTGAAGTAACTTATGAAATTTATCCAGAATTTTCTTTAAAACAATTAAAGAAACTATCATTTAAGAAACCATCTTCAAAAATAGAGAATAGTGATTTAAATAAAGCTATATCTATGATTCAGAAGAGACATGGAAAATTAAAAGAAATAGATGAATTAAGTAAAGAAGGTGATTTTATAAAGATTGATTTCGATGGATATTTGAATGGAGAAAAATTCGATGGAGGAGAGGCCAAAGATTATCCACTTGAATTAGGTTCAAAAACTATGATTCCTGGATTTGAAGATCAACTTGTAGGTTTGAAAAAAGACGATCAAAAAGAAATTAACGTTACTTTCCCTGATGACTATCAAGCTGAGAATCTAAAAGGGAAAGAAGTGATGTTTAAAATTATTGTTAAAGAAGTATCAACTATGGAACTTCCAGACCTTAATTTAGAATTTTTCCAACTTTTAGGTATGGATGTCAAAGATGAATCAGAATTTAAAGTGAAGATAAGTGAACAACTTGAGTCTGATTTAAAAACCAAAATTGAATCAATAATTAAACAAAGGGCTTTTAATGCTTTAGAAGAAATGCATCCAATTGATATACCGGAGAGCATGATAACAGCAGAGGCCCTAAATCTCAGAAAAAGTAATGCACAACAGATGGGAATGGATCCTGAGAAATTAGAGGAAAGTCAACTTCCATTGGAAACTTTTAAAGACAATGCACTAAAAAGAGTAAGGTTAGGAGTGCTAATTAATAAAGTAATAGAAGATAACGACCTTAAGGTAGAAAAGGAAGACTTAGAAAAAGAAATTAATGACAGATCAAAGTCTTTTAAAGACGCTGAACAGTATAGAAATTGGATATTTTCAAATCAAGAACAACTTAGAAATATTGAATCTATTTTGCTTGAAAATAAAGTTGCTAATTTTTTAGTAGATATATCAAATCCTGATATAGAGACTATAAGCTTTGAAGAACTTGCTTCTTTAGGTTAAATTAAACCTATGAGCGATACATTTAATCAACTTGTTCCAATGGTTGTGGAACAAACTCCAAGAGGCGAAAGGGCTTTTGATATCTACTCTAGATTACTTAAAGAGAGAGTAATATTTATTACTGGCCCAATAGAAGATCATATGGCTAACTTGATTGTGGCCCAACTATTATTTTTAGAGGCCGAGAATCCTGAAAAAGACATAAACATTTATATTAATTCGCCAGGGGGTTCCGTAACTTCAGGATTATCTATTTACGACACCATGTCTTACATAAAACCGGATATCAGCACTCTTTGTATAGGACAGGCATCGAGTATGGGTGCAATCCTTCTTGCTGGAGGAACTAAAGGAAAAAGGTTTGCTTTACCAAATTCAAGGATAATGATCCATCAACCGATGGGTGGTTTTCAAGGTCAAGCATCAGATATTGAAATACACGCACAAGAAATGTTAAAAATTAGAACTAAATTAAATGAAATACTGTCTGAACACTGCGGACAAGAAATATCTAAAGTTTCTCAAGACACAGAACGTGATAATTTCATGAGTGGTGACGAAGCAGCAAAATATGGTTTAATTGATAAAGTAATCTCTGAACGAAAAAAATAATGACTGACAATAAAGATCAAGAAGAAAAAAAACTATTCTGTTCATTTTGTGGAAAGAACCAAAGCGAAGTTAAAAAGCTTATAGCTGGGCCATCAGTTTACATATGTGATGAGTGCGTATCGTTATGTAACGACATTATTAAGGAGGATTTGGCAGAGGCTAATTCAGACGAAAATGAGGAAAAATTACCTGTTCCTGAAGAGATTAAAACCACTTTAGACGAATATGTTATAGGCCAGGAATCAGCAAAAAAATCTTTAGCTGTTGCAGTCTATAATCATTACAAAAAACTCAAGCAAGCTAAAACTTCAGATGATGTTGAGTTAGGTAAAAGTAATATCTTATTGCTTGGCCCTACGGGAAGCGGTAAAACACTCTTAGCTCAAACATTAGCAAGACTTCTAGATGTTCCTTTCACAATAGCAGATGCCACTACATTAACTGAGGCAGGCTATGTTGGAGAAGATGTAGAAAATATAATTCAAAAGCTATTACAAAAGTGTGATTATGATGTTGAGAGAGCCCAAGTGGGAATCGTTTACATAGATGAAATTGACAAAATTGCAAGAAAATCAGATAACCCATCCATAACAAGAGATGTTTCTGGAGAAGGGGTGCAACAAGCATTACTTAAATTAATAGAGGGTACTACTGCATCAGTACCTCCTCAGGGTGGCAGAAAACACCCTCAACAAGAATTCTTGCAAGTAGATACTTCTAATATTCTATTTATCTGTGGAGGAGCTTTTTCAGGACTAGATCAAATTATTAAGTCTCGAACAGAAGAAACTGGAATGGGTTTTGGTGCTTCTGTGGTCAAGAAGAATCAAGGCTTTGATTCAGAAATTATTAAGAGCGTCAGACCAGAAGATTTAATTAAATATGGTTTAATTCCTGAGTTTGTTGGAAGATTACCAGTAGCTGCTACTTTAGATGAGCTTGATGAAGAAGCTCTAGTCACAATATTAACTCAGCCAAAAAATTCTTTAACAAAGCAGTTTAAAAAATTATTCGAAATGGAAAATGTTGATTTAGATATAAGAGAGGATGCTCTTAAAGAAATATCTAAAATGGCTATCAAAATGAAAACAGGCGCAAGAGGATTGAGATCAATTTTAGAGAAATCATTGCTTAATACAATGTATGAGGTACCTTCTTTAAGTAATTTAGAAAAAGTTGTGTTAGATGCTTCAAGTGTCAAAGGGGAATCAGAACCCTTGCTTGTATATAAAACAGGCCAAGACGCAAAAGAAATACATTAACTTGAATTATTAAGATAAGTCCTCATATAAATCTATAATGAGGTATATATGAAAATTCCATTAGTCCCTTTAAGAGATGTAGTTATATTTCCAGGAGTAGTAACTCCCTTATTTGTTGGTCGAGAGGTATCGATAAATTCCTTACAAAAGGCTATGGCTGACGATAAATCCGTAATGCTAGTAGCACAAAGGAAACCAAATACCGAAAATCCAACATTAAAAGATTTATATAGTGTTGGAACTGTATCCACTATTTTGCAATTAATTAAACTTCCTGATGGAACTTTTAAAGTTCTTGTCGAAGGCATAAAAAGAGCCAAACTGGACTCTCTAAAAGAAGTCAATAGTCTGTACGAGTCCAAAGTTGATGTACTCGAAGACAGTGAAATGGATGAAGATCTCAAGAAAAGTTATTTGAATACTTTACAGTCACAATTCAGAGACTTATCTAAAACTTCTCAGAAAATCAGACCTGAGATTGTTAATCAAATTAGGTCTGTAGAAAGATTAGAGAAGTTGATCGACACGCTTGTAGGACATCTTTCTTTGGCAATATCTGATAGACAAATTTTATTAGAAGAATTGGATCTAGAAGAAAGGGCAAAAAATCTTGTAAATCTTTTAGAGACTCAGCTTGATTTAACTCAAATGGAAAAAAAGATAAGAAATAGAGTTAAAAAACAAATGGAAAAAAGTCAGAAAGAATACTACTTAAGTGAACAGATGAAAGCTCTAAAAAAAGAAATGGGTGAAGGCGATGAATTAGATGATGAAGTAGAAATTCTAGAGAAGAAAATAGCGGATTCTGGTATGCCTAAAGATGCTGAAGAGAAGGTAAATACTGAATTAAATAAATTTAAAATGATGCCACCTATGTCTGCCGAAGCATCTGTTGTCAGAGGTTATATTGATTGGATGACTAGTATTCCATGGAAGAAGAAATCTAAAATCCAAAAAAACATAAAGAAGGCTAGCGAAGTATTAGAAAAAGATCACCATGGATTAGAGGAAGTAAAGGAAAGGATATTAGAATATTTAGCTGTTCAAAAAAGAGTATCTAAACTCAAAGGTCCCGTTTTGTGCCTTGTTGGCCCTCCTGGAGTAGGTAAAACTTCATTAGGAGAATCTATAGCTAGAGCGACAGGAAGAAAATTTACAAGGGTTTCTTTGGGTGGTGTTAGGGATGAAGCTGAGATTAGAGGTCATAGAAGAACTTATATTGGCTCAATGCCTGGAAAGATACTCCAGAAAATGTCTAAGATCGGAGTAAAAAACCCTCTATTTTTATTAGACGAAATAGATAAAATGGGAGCTGATTTCAGAGGAGACCCTTCATCTGCTTTATTAGAAGTTCTTGATCCTGAGCAAAATCATACCTTTAACGATCATTATCTTGAGGTTGATTATGACCTATCAGATGTAATGTTTGTTTGTACGGCAAACTCTTTAGATATACCAGCACCTTTGTTGGACAGAATGGAAATTATAAGACTTCCAGGTTATACAGAAGATGAAAAACTAAGTATAGCTAAAGATTACCTTGTAAAAAAACAACTCAATAACAATGGACTAAAAGACAGCGAAATTAAAATTACAGATAATTCAATTTTAGATGTCATTAGATACTACACAAGAGAGGCAGGGGTTAGATCCCTTGAGAGAGAAATTGCAAAAATTTGTAGAAAAACAATTAAAAAAATTGCAGATTCTAAAGTAGCAAAGCTTCAAAATATTACGCCTAAAATATTGGAAGATATCTTAGGTGTAAAAAAATATGATTATGGGGAAGCCAAAGATAAAGACAGAATAGGTCAAGTAACGGGTTTAGCTTGGACACAAGTTGGCGGTGAACTTTTGACTATCGAAGCTTCTTCATTTAAAGGCAAAGGTAAGATTATAAAAACCGGAAAATTAGGAGATGTTATGCAGGAATCTATCACTGCAGCTACTTCTGTAATAAGGTCTAGATCAGAAGCTTTAGGAATTAACCCAGATTTTCATGAAATAACTGATCTTCACATACATGTCCCAGAAGGGGCGACGCCAAAAGATGGGCCTAGTGCTGGGATAGCAATGTGCACTGCAGTAGCTTCAGTATTATCTGAAATACCTGTTAGAGCAGATGTTGCCATGACAGGAGAAATTACTTTAAGAGGCGAAGTACTCAAAATAGGTGGATTAAAAGAGAAATTATTAGCTGCAAAACGAGGCGGTATAAAAACCGTTCTAATTCCAGAAGGCAATATTGGCGATCTCAGAGAAATCCCCGAAAAGATTAAATCAAAATTAGACATAAGGCCGGTTAAATGGATAGATGAGGTATTTGATTTAGTTTTAACAGAAAAAGCTAAACCTTGGGATATAAAAAGTAAATCTACTGCTAAAAATACACAAAAAAAGAAATTACCTAAAGATAAGCTTGAAACCCATTAGAAAAGGTGATTTCAGAGATAAAACCTGCTTGACAGATATATCTCTTCATGTCTAAATCTGCATTGAGACTTAACGTCAAAGAATTTATTAATAAACTTTATATTAGGAGAGAAACTAGTGAATAAAGCTGAACTTATAGAAGCTGTTGCAGATGCAACTGATACTTCAAAAGCGGAGGCCAGCAGAACTTTAGATGCTGTGCTTGATTCAATCTCAGGTGCATTGAGTAATGGAGACTCTGTTGCGCTTGTTGGATTTGGAACATTTAGTGTTCGTGAAAGAGCTGCAAGAATGGGAAGAAATCCAGCGACAGGAGCTACAATACAAATTGCTGCCTCAAAAGGTGTGGGCTTTAAAGCAGGAAAAAGTTTAAAAGATAGTTTATAAGCTTAATTATTAAAACGCGCTCTAGTCTCGCTAGGGCGCGTTTTTATTTTATAATTAAAGAATGTCAGCTCTACAAAATATCAGAAAGGGATTATCATCCTCTGGGTCATCAATAATTGTTGCTATCTTGATATTTGGCCTAGTAGCCACTTTTGGAGGATTTTTAGATACCACTCAAAATCCTTCTAATTCCCCATTAACTGTAAATGGAAAAAATATTTCTTTCGGTGAATACAATCTTGAATTAAACAGAATTTCTTCCTTACTAGGGCAAGATCAAGTCTCAGAAGAAATTATTCAAAGTATTGCAGAAAACTCCATTAAAGCTAAAGAGATTCTTTATCAGAATGGAAATGATATTGGAATGAGAGTATCTGACGATTATGTTAATAATATGATCGCAAACGATCCCTCATTTAGGGTTAATGAAGAATTTGATTCTGCACTATTTAGGGGGTTTATAACAAGATTAGGATTTACAGTTCAAGATTATAGAAATCTAGTTAGAACGAAAATTATTGCAGAGAATTTAAATCAATTTTTAGAAAAATCTAATTTAGTTTTTGAAAATGAAGCCTTAGAGTTCATTAGATCAACAAATCAACAAAGATCTGTACAATTTAAAAAGCTTTCCATAGAGAAAGAATCAAAAAAAGAAACAGTCTCGGAATCAGAAATCATAAATTACTATCAGGCAAATCAATATAAATTTATAGATCCTAAAACGATTTCTGTTAATTATATTTCAGTTATAGAAGATGATTTAAAGAAAGATATTGAAATAACTGAAGATGAAATTAATGAGGAATTTGATCTAATTTCCCTTAACAGGATACCGACACAAACTAAAGTCAGTCACATCCAAATTTCTTTTGATGGAGAAGAACAGCGCACTAAAAGCCTTAAAAATATAAACAATGTAATAAATGAGTTAAGGCAAGGAAAATCATTTAGTGACTTAGCTAATAGTTTTTCTGATGATATTGGAAGTAAATCCCTAGGAGGTGATTTAGGTTTTACAGATGGGACAGTCTTTCCTGAAGAATTTGAAAATGAAATTTTAGAATTAGACGTAAATGACATATCTAATCTAATTGAATTAGAAGGTTCTTTTCATGTGCTTAAAATAACTGAAAGAAATCAATCTTACATCTCTAAAGAAGATGTAAAAGAAAGCATCCTTTCGACAAAAGCTAGAGAAAAACTATCTGAGATTATTGTTTCTGTTGAAGAGAATTTCTTGGGTGAAAACTTAGATTTAGTAGCTAACGAATTAAATTTAAACATCAATAAAACTAAGTCCTTTAGCTCTTCAAGCGTTCCTGAGGAAATTATAAAATTTGATATATTAAGTGAGTTATTTAATGAAAGCGTTTCCGAGGGCGATATTTTAGGCCCGATAGAAATAGATGCAGGCTTTATATTGGTTGAAATTAATAGCCTGAAATCAGAAGCACTTTTATCACAATCAGAAGCAGAGGAAGAGATAAAAAATATTTTAAGAAACGAAAAAGCAGTTACTTCAATAGCAACAAAAGCATTAGAGGTAGAAAAAGCATTAACAGAAGGGAAGACGGATAGTTTTACAGAGTATTCTCTCATTAAAAGAGATAGTAGCTTGCTCCCCGTATCGGTTTTGAATACCTTGTTCGCTATTGAATTAAATGACCCTGTTTTTAGATCAAATTTACCAAATGGGGACATTTATGTTGTTAAGCTAACAAAGATAAAAAACTCTGAAAACCTCGCTAAAAAAGAAGAAATAAATTCAGCAAAAATATCCTTAAATAATTTAAGAAGCAGAATTTCAGTTGCTTCTTTTTTCAAACAACAAGAAGCAGGTTTCTAATTAATTAGCTTCAGAAAGATCACCCATAGCAGTTATATTAAACCCACCATCAACATAAAGTATTTCTCCAGTTATCCCGCTTGCAAGGTCTGAGCAAAGAAAAGCTGCTGCGTTACCTACCTCATCTGTTGTGATATTTCTTCCTAATGGCGCTCTTGAAGCATTATAGGACAACATTTTTTTAAAACTTTTTACACCAGAAGCTGCAAGTGTTTTAACTGGTCCAGCAGATATTGCATTTACTCTTATTTGACTTTTACCCAAACTGCTAGCGAGATATCTGGTAGATGATTCCAATGATGCTTTAGCAATTCCCATTACATTATAGTTCGGTAAAGTTCTTTGTGACCCAAGGTAAGATAGCGTTAAAAGAGAAGCGTTTCTATCTTTCATAATGTCTCGAGAAGCTTTTGCGAGAGCGGTAAAACTATAAACGCTAATATCATGAGCAATTGCGAAACCTTCTCGAGTGGAAACATCAATATAATTTCCATCTAATTCATTGGATGGTGCAAACCCAACAGCATGAACGATTCCATCAAGGGTTCCCCATTTATCTTTAACATCTTTAATTAAGGATTCGATTGATTTGTCATCACTTACGTCACATTCAAAATAGTTTTTACAATTTAACTCATCACCTACTTGCATAACTTTATTTTTTAACCTTTCATTTTGATAAGATAAAAATAGTTCAGCTCCATTTTTATTCATAGACTTAGCTATGCCTGAAGCTATTGAAAACTTGTTAGCCACGCCAACTATTAGTATTTTTTTCCCGTTTAAGAAACTCATAGATAAATTTTAACATTAGAATTTTAGAAAATAGTTCTTTAATAAATAAAAAGATGAAATAATTCAGTTTTTTAATTACTTATGAGATTTATATACATAGCTTTTTTCTTCATTAGTTGTCTTTCCTTTAACGAAGAACTAGACGAAGAACTTGTAATAACAGGGACGGCTTTAACTTCTTATACTACACAAATTGCTAATCCCGTTTATTCTATCTATAGCAGCGATTTAGAAGAAAGAGGCGTTTTGAAGCTAGAAAACTTTCTCTCTCACTTTCCTCAAATAAAACCAAGTAATTCTACTTTTCATTCTAATAAAGCAAGTGGCACTTCATCTATAAGTTTAAGAGGTTTAGGAGGAAAGAGGACCTTACTACTTGTGGACGGCAAAAGACTTGCTCCAGGAAGCCCAATCAATGGTCATTCAGAACAGGACTTAACCCAGATACCTTTATCATTAGTTAAAAGAATAGATATTTTAACTGGAGGTAAATCAACAATATATGGAGCTGATGCTATAGGAGGTGTTATAAACTTTATCCTAGACAGAGATTTCTCCGGTATTGAAATATCTTATCAGCATTCATTTTTCAATCATCAAAATGATGATGCTGTCTTGAGAAACTTGCATCTTTCAAACAATTACAATGTCTCACCTAACTCTGTTTCCGATGGTCATCAAAACTCAATTTCATTAACTTATGGGGGCGATATTTTTGAGTCGACAAGGTTGGTTGGTTTCATTAATTATCGCTCTATAGATGAAGTGAATTGGTCTCAAAGAGATATTAGTGTCTGTGCTTTACAAGGAAATTCCATTTGCAGAGGTTCTTCAACGTCTCCCGAGGGAAAATTTTCTGAAAACCAGACAGGGGGTAATACCTATTATGTTAGTGGAAGTGATTTCATACAGGGGACTACTAAATATAATTTCGCTTCTATGAATCATTTACAAAGACCAGATACAAAAATAGATACCGGAATTTTATTATCAATTGATTTAGAAAACTCAAGATCAGTTGAACTAGATTATTTCCATTCCTCATACGAGACAGTAGCTCAGTTGGATTATTCAGGAATATTTAGATTGGGTTTAAATTTACCTTGCAGTCACCCTTTATTATCTTCTCAACAATTTAATACTATATGTACTCAAAATGGCCTATCTTCTTCAGATGAGGCTCCTTTATATGTAAGTAGAAGAAATATTGAAGGACTTCCACGAAGACAGGACTTTTCAAGTACTACAGATAAACTTTCTTTCTCCTCTGAAGGGGGGTTTTATGAAGGCTGGAATTATGATTTAAATATTAATTATATTAGGACTTCACTAAATTTTACTTTCTATAATGATATTTCTAAATCAAAGGCGACTAATGCTCTTAGAGTAACTGGATCTGTAGAGAACCCTAGCTGTGTTTCGGGCCAATCATGTGTCCCATGGAACATTTTCAAGACAAATTCTAATGAAATAATGTCTAGTTCAAACCTTGGAGTTACTCAAGAAGCACTTGATTATATCTCTTTGAATCTTAAGGTTGATGGTGAGTTATCACAAGATCAATATAAATTAATTATCTCTAAAAATTTTGGACTAGAAAAAAAGTTTGTTGATTCGCTTGCGGTTGCAATAGGGGTTGAACATAGAAATCTAAATTTAAAAAAATACGCTGACAATTTTAGTGATGGAGCTGGTCAACAATATCCTCATAGTAGTCTTTTTGGAGATTTGCAGGTTAATGAAATATTTGCAGAGTTTTTACTGCCTTTTAACACCGAAACATTATTGAATTTAAGCGCTAGATACTCAGAATATTCCATTGGCGAAGAAAGTTTTACCTATGATTTTGGGATTATTCATAATATTACACCGCAACTAGTAATAAAAGCCTCCCATCAAAAATCAGTCAAAATACCAGATATAAGCGAACTGTATGAATTAAATGATGTGGAGCAGGTATTTTTAGACAGTGATCCATGTTCAGGAGTGGTCCCCAATCGTTCTTTTTCAGAATGCCAAAGAACAGGAGTCACAAGTGCGCTATATGGAAATATAGCAACATCAGAAACGCAGATTAATTCTTTGCAAGGAGGAAACCCTAATTTATTTCCTGAAACCGCAAAAACTAATAGCTTAAGTTTAATTTATTCTTTTAAGGATTCATTAGATATTGAATTTGATTTTTATGAGATAAATTTAGATGATCAGGTAGGTAGTCCTGATGCTTCATATGTGCTGTCCCAGTGTTTAGATACTGGCTTGCCATATTTTTGTAATTTAATTCAAAGAAATCCAACTACTGGAACTTTTTTTGAAGGAAGCGGTTATATTTCTACCCCGTTATTAAATATTTCAAAAAATAAGACATCTGGGTTTGACCTTTCTTTTACAAAAAAATTTATGACAAACTTTGGTAGCATCACTTTGAATAACTTTTCAAATTTTCTCTTAAATAGAGATATCCAATTACAGTCAAGTTTGCCTGTTGAAGATTGTAAAGGTAAATATGAAAATACATGTGGTCTGCCATCTCCTAAAATACAAAATATACTTTCACTAAAATTTAATTATGAAATCAATAGTATTGAAGCCTTTAACAAAATTACAATAAGGTATTTAGATTCTGTTGAAGACTCTAATAATAGTTCAAAAATAAACTTTAATGATATTGCTTACTTAGACTCATCTTTTTCTATGAAATTTAAAGAAGGTTTTGATTTCTCTTTTG
>MDTD01168655.1_pt1 | contig 11542 bp, 16 predicted proteins | sample 811221 | NCBI WGS metagenome assembly MDTD01 (sample SAMN05326646, study PRJNA326480) | marine metagenome | isolation source: seawater | place: Pacific Ocean: South West | collected 2011
AGTCAACTATTGTGACGTTCATCAAATTTAAATAGAACCTTTTGTCGAAGGTATTGAGTTCTTTATTCTTTTATCAATTGCTAAAGCATCCTTTAATGACCTTGCTAAACCTTTATAACAAGACTCAACCTTGTGGTGACTGTTATCACCATAAATATTCTCTATGTGTAAAGTAACACCAGCAGATTGTGAGAATGCTTGGAACCACTCTTTAAAGAGTTCCGTATCCATCTCACCAAGTTTTTCTACAGCTAAATCAACTTTCCAAATTAAATAAGGTCTATTAGATACATCAATAGAAACGCGGCTTAGTGTTTCGTCCATTGGTATCATTGTTGAAGCATACCTTGTAATTCCTTTTCGATTACCTGCAGCTTTTTTAATAGCTTCACCAATAGCAATACCTGTATCCTCTGTTGTGTGATGCAAATCTATGTGGGTATCCCCTTTAGCTTTAACATCCAAATCTATCAATGAGTGTTTGGATAATTGCTCAAGCATATGATCTAAAAAACCAATACCAGTTTTAATTTTATATTTTCCTTTACCGTCTAAATTGACCGCGACAGTAATACTGGTTTCTTTAGTTTTTCTCGTAATTTTCGCTTTTCTAGTCATAAAAATCAGAAAATATAATCACAGATATATATTTAAATGGTCATTTTAGCAATAAAACCAAATTGTCTATTGAAGAAATCAAATTAATCTCCACATACAATAGTATGAATACAGCTGAAAAATGGCATGGAACAACCATTGTTTTATTACGGAAAAACAATCAGACTGTTGTTGCTGGAGACGGCCAAGTAAGTCTTGGCAATACAGTTTTAAAAAGTAAAGCAAAAAAAGTTCGAAAAATTGAAAAAAGAGGGGTAATAGCTGGCTTTGCAGGCTCAACTGCTGATGCTCTGACTTTATTTGAAAGACTAGAAGCTAAATTGGAAAAACATGCAGGAAACCTTCCAAGAGCAGCTGTAGAATTAGCAAAAGACTGGAGAAGCGATAAATACCTAAGAAGACTAGAAGCATTAATGGCTGTAGCAGATAAAGACACAAGTTTTATAATATCTGGTACTGGTGATGTTTTGGAACCAGAGGACGGAATAGTAGGAATTGGTTCGGGTGGGAATTATGCTCTTGCTGCTGCTAAAGTTTTAATTGAGACTGATCTAAGCGCTGAAGAAATTGCTAAAAAAGCAATTAAAGTTGCTTCTGATATATGTGTTTTTACTAACAACAATGTTACTATTGAGAAATTATAAGCATGACAAGTAAAAAAATTACAAATTTAAATTTGGTTAAAGAGAATAAAAAAAAAACAGAGTCAAAAGTTAGTGCTTTGTCTCCAAGAGAAATAGTTTCTGAACTTGACAGATATGTTATAGGGCAAAAAGAGGCGAAAAAAGCTGTTGCGGTTGCATTACGTAACAGATGGAGAAGACAAGCTTTAACGGACGAGATGAAACAAGAAGTGTTACCGAAAAATATTCTTATGATTGGTCCTACTGGAGTGGGAAAAACAGAAATATCTAGAAGACTATCAAGGTTGGCGGAGGCTCCATTTATCAAAGTTGAAGCTACTAGGTTTACTGAGGTTGGGTACGTTGGAAGAGATGTGGAACAAATAATTAGGGATTTAATCGAGATTGCTATTGCAATGGAGAGGGAAAAAAAGAGGAAAGAAGTAAATGCTAAAGCCCAATTAGCTGCTGAAGAAAAAGTATTAGACGCTCTTGTTGGTAATAAAGCAAGTGTTGCGACTAGAGAAAGTTTTAGAAAAAGATTAAGAAGTGGGGACCTAGATAATAATGAAATTGAAATTGAGGTAAATCAATTGTCCTCGAACATGCAAAGTTTTGAAATTCCAGGAATGCCGGGGGCTAACGTAGGCATGGTAAACCTTGGTGATATTTTAGGTAAATCAATGGGAGGAAAAAAAGGAAAAAAAAAGAAAATGTCTGTGAAAGAATCTCATGAAATTTTGGTAGCTCAAGAATCAGATAAAATGATTGAAGAAGATAAGATTATTAAGGAAGCAAAGAGATATACAGAAGAAAATGGTATAGTTTTTTTAGATGAGATTGACAAAGTTTCTGCGAGGGGTGACAGGATTGGTGGAGATGTCTCTCGAGAGGGAGTGCAAAGAGATTTACTTCCATTAATTGAAGGCACTACTGTAAGTACAAAACATGGACCTATTAAAACTGACCATATACTATTTATAGCCTCAGGGGCATTTCAATTAGCAAAACCATCAGATTTACTGCCTGAATTGCAGGGTAGATTGCCAATTAGAGTTGAGTTGAGTGCCTTAAATGAAAATGATTTTATCAGAATATTAAAAGAACCAGATAATAGTTTAATTAAACAATACAAAGCTTTGCTCAAAACTGAAAATGTCCACTTAGAATTCACTGACGATGGTATAAAAATGTTAGCAAAGCTATCGACAGAAATAAATTCATCTGTGGAAAATATCGGAGCAAGAAGACTTCATACAATTATTGAAAAAGTTTTAGATGACATTAGTTTTAATGCTTCAGATAAAGCTGGTGAGAAGGTTATTGTAGATAAGTCTTTTGTTGAAAAAAATCTTGGAAATTTAGTAAAAGATACAGATCTATCTAAATTTATTTTATAATCTTAGTTTAACTAGTAAAGCTCCTTCTCCTCCTTCATCCTTGGCGGCAAATTCTATACTTTTAACTATACTTAATAGAGAAGCCTCATTTTTAATAAAGTTTGGCACGGAATATCTTAATGTACTTAATTTCTCAGACTCATAAATATTATAATCTTTGTTTGAGTGAAGACCTTTGCCTGTTATAAAAATTACTTCTGAGTATCCCTTTTTATGACAAAGACATATGATTTCTTTTACCTTTACATTTGCCTTACTCAAACTATATCCATGTAAGTCAAATTTGTACCTAGACTTGTTAATTCTTTTGCTATTTTTGGATTCTTTATCGAAAATACCTATGGGATCCTTAATATATTCTGCCCAATCTTTTTTATCCTTGGGTGTTAAGCTTCCTTTTTTCTTCACTTATTACTAATAATTTCCGATAGATACCAATTTGGATTTTTACTAAAAACGTTTCTTGAAAATTTCCAATGATCTGTAACTGTTTTAATTTTGTCAGGATTTCCCTCGATTATTTTGTCTTCATTGTCTTTTTTTACTGAAATTATTTCACAAACAAATTTTACCGTTGCGTAAAATTCATTTTTAATTTTTTCAAATTTTTCTAATTCTGATTGTTTAAATCCTATAAAAGTTAGTTCGGATTTTATATTTTTACTTTCCCTTAAATTGATAGCTTCCTCAAAAGAAGCTGTCATTTCTTTTGTAAGTAAACTTTTTAAACTTTTTTTGTCCCCTTTTGCAAATGAAGTTATAATACTTTCATAGGCATTTTCAGCTCCTTTTAAAAATCTTTCTTTTTGTTCGCCCCTTAGCCCTGTTTCTTCAAAATTTTCCTCTTTTGTATCTTCTTTTTTAAAACGTTCAAATTTTTTCTCATCAAAAGCACTGTAAACTTTCTCTTGATGACCGGTTTTTCTTCCAAGAATATTTCTTAATCTTAAAATTATGAAACCAGCTATCATTGCAAGCAAAATTATGTCTATATATCCAAAGTTATTACTCATTGTTTGATAAATATACATGAATAATATATTTTTGTAGATAGACAAATGAACACATTATTACTTGGAATTATAGCAATTCCTATTTTAGAAATTTGGATAATGATAGAAGTAGGTGGTAAAATTGGAGCCTTAAATACCATTATACTGATATTTTTGACAGCTATCTTAGGAATATATTATGCAAAAATACAAGGGTTAAACACCATTAAATCTGGATTTACTAACTTATATCAAAACAAAATTCCGATATATGAAATCATATCGGGTGCATCAATAGCTATAGCCTCTGTTTTGTTAATCTTTCCTGGATTTATAACTGACATAACAGGTTTCATATTACTTTTCCCATTTACAAGAAAAGTAATTATAAAAAACTTAGTTGAAAAATATAATCCAAAAGGAAAAGAAAAAGATAATGTTGTAGAAGGTGAAATTATAGAAAAAAAAGATTTAATAAAAAAGGACAGGGATAAAGATGAATTATAAAATTGTTGCTAAATATATTAAAGATGTAAAGTTTGCCATTTCTAATCCCAAAAATTTTTTTTTATTATCAAAAAATATTTCAAACTATAAAATAAAAATTGATATCAAAAGTAAAGAATTTAAAGAAAGATTGATAGAAGTTGAAACTTGTCTTTCATTAAACCCTACTAAGGAAGATTTTGATAAAATAGATGTAAAGATAATATACTCAGCTGTTGTGGAATTAAATAAAGACATAAAAGATAAAAAAGATTTAGAAAAAATTATTTTAGTAGAGGTTCCCACAGAAATTTATTCAGATATTAGAGAAATATTTATTTTTATGTTCAAAAAATCGGGTTACAAAGATGTAAAAATTGAGGATAAAGTTAATTTTGAAAAACTATATCTGAAAAATTTTTCTTAATAGAAATTTTTTTTTAATTCACTCTTCAAGAATCCACTGTGTTTTTCAATTTCGTCAGGACTAGGTTTGATTATTTTTTTACAATAATTTGACTTATTAACTGAAGCGTTCTGCTCTATGAGTTCCTCTTTTTCATTAGTAAACAATCTTGGTTCTTTTACTTCTAAAAGATTTATATAAACTTCTCTTAGTAATTCGCAATCGAGTAAAGCATTATGTTTTGTCCTTCTAGATAAGTCGATATTAAATCTTTTGCATAAAGCGTCTAAAGAATTAGATGATCCTGGATATTTACCTCTAGCTAACTCTAAAGTGTCAACTACGTTCTCACTCTTAATCAAATCTTTTTTAAGACGTTTTAATTCAAAATTTATGAAACCTAGATCAAATGGGGCATTGTGAATAATAATTTTTTTATCTAGAATAAATTCTAAAAATTCATCAGCAATATTATTAAATTTGTTTTTATTTTTCAAAAAAATTTCAGTAAATCCATGTATCTTGACTGCGTCGTCTGGTACAGATCTCTCAGGATTTATTAATTTATGAAAAATTCTATTTGTTGGTATTAAATTTTCGGTTTCAATACACGCAATTTCAACTATCCTATGTTTTTCTTTTAAGGACAAACCTGTCGTTTCAGTATCTAGGAAAACTTCTTTCATAAAAAAATTTTTAATCTAGTAACCTTTTTTTTTAGATTTTTTAAAGTTCTATTATTGTAAATTACGTAATCGCTTCTTTGAATTTTTTTTATCATTTTTAATTGTCTATTGTCCAAAATTGTGAATATCTTCTTGGTGCCTCCCTTGTTCAAATATCTTTTTAAACGAATTTTTTTTTGAGCAGCCACGCTGATGATAAAATCAAAATTATGGGTTAATTTGCTTTCAATTAATAGTGGTATTTCAAAGATTTTGGTTTTGTTCTTTTTCTTCATAAACTTTCTCATATTTTTTCTAACTAGGGGGTGAATAATTTTCTCGAGATCCCTTAATTTTTTTTTATCTTTCTGAATAAGGCTTTTAATTTGTTTTTTTATATTTTTGGAATTATTTAATCTAAATTTTTTTTTTACTTTTCTTATAAAAAAATTTTTAGAATAAAGCGCTTTTACTTCTCTATCAGCACTAAAAATAGGATGCTTGCCATTAGATAAAATTTTAGCTACAGTTGACTTTCCTGATGACAGTGAGCCTGTAATTCCTATGTTAGTCATTTAAAATATTGAGCGCTTTCTTGTCAACCTGTGGTTCAACCTTGTTCCAAATACTAAATGAAAGTTGTGCTTGATATGCAAACATCTTTTTTCCATTTTCAATTTGGTTCCCAAGTTCCTCGCCTTTTTTTAGAAAATTTGTTTTAGACGGATTATAAATAAGATCATAAAAAAGTTTGTTTTTTCCTAAATTACTGAAATCCACGTCTATTATATCGTTTTCATTAAGTCCCAGGCTGGTTGCGTTTATGATCACATCCGCATTTTTAAGCACACCCCACTCAACAACCTCAATATTAGTATTTAATTTCTTAATCTCATCAGCATATTTTTTTGTCCTGTTGCTGATATAGACTTTTCCAACATTAAGTTTTTGTAATGCGTAAATAATTGATGGGACTACACCGCCAGCACCAAATATTAAAGCTGATTTGTTTTTGATCTCAAAATCTATGTCATCAATTGCTTTTTTAAAACCGTCAGAGTCAGTATTGTCTCCAATCACTTTATTTTTGTTTATGTAAACTGTATTAACTGATTGTGTTTTTTTAGCTATTTCTGTCAGTTGATCTAGTAAAGGAATTATAGTTTTTTTATATGGCAAGGTTACATTAAAACCATTTATTTTATTGCTTCTGATTTCTTTTACTATTTTTTTCAAATCATCTTTTTCGGCTAGGACTTTTTCATAGACAGCATTAATTTTATGCTGTTTTATCCAATGATTGTGTAATCGCGGTGACAAAGAATGGTCTATTGGATTTCCTATAACTAAATATTTTTTCATTTTGTAAGTTTAATTTTATTTTTAAATTTGTTTATAATAAAGAGGGCTATACCGCATAAAAGAGAGAAAACTTCTAGAGCATGACCAGAGCCTCCTAATATTAGTTGCACAAAAGCAAAAATTATACAAACCACAAACCAGATCAAAATCATCATTTTAAGGTACTCAAATATTGTTTTATTTTATTAATTGGCAAACCCATAATACTATCTTTATTTCCCTCTATTTTAGAAAAGAGCTCTTTTCCTCCTGCCTCAATTTGATAAACACCATAAGCATATAATTCTTTATCATTAACCTTTGAAAGATAAGATTGAATTTGGTCTAAATTTAGTTTCTTCATTGTTAAAGTTGATGCGTCAGTAATATTCCACATCATTGCCCCGTTTTTAGAGATACAAACTGAACTAATTAGCTGATGCGATTTTCCATTAAGACTTATAAGTATCTTGAGCGCTTCTTCTCTACTTTTTGGTTTTGAGATTAACTTACCTTCAACATCAATCACGCTATCTGCGCCCAGGACTAATCTTTCTGGATACTTCTTGCTAACTTTGTTTGCTTTAAGCTCAGCCAAGTTTTTTGAAATTAGTTCGGGGCTCGCGCTTTCATTTAATAACGATTCCTTAACTTGATCTTCGTCGATATTGGAATGGATGACTTCACAGTCAATATTGTTTTTATTTAATATCAGTTTTCTTACCCCGCTTTTTGATGCTAAGATTATTTTCATTTATTTTTTTTAATTTCATAAATTTTTAAAACTGATGCAGCTGTTTCTTCTATTGACTTTCTTGTTATGTCGATCGTTGGCCAGCTATATTTTTTAAAAAGCGCTTTTGATTCATCTACTTCTCTTTTTATAGAATCTAGGTCTGTATATGAGGGTAAATTGGTTTCATTCATTATAGCAACCCTGTTTCTTCGAATGTCAGACAATCTCTCAGCATCACCGAAGAGACCAACAACACAGGATGTTAGGCTTTTGCTTTTTAAGGCGTCTGGGATTTCTTGTTTTGAAATTAATGGTATGTTCATCGTTTTATAGCCTCTATTAGAAAGATAAATTGAAGTTGGTGTTTTGCCAGTCCTACTAACACCCAATAATATTATTTCCGACTGCTCTATATCTTCTGTTTTCTTTCCGTCATCGTGTGACATAGTAAATTGAATAGCCTCAATTCTTTTATAATAATCTTCATCCATAACATGTTGTGCACTTGGTTTATGAGAAGCTTTTTGGTTTAAAAGCTTTGAAAATGTTAAAATTAAGTTTCCTAAAACACCAAAGCACGGTATATTTTTTTCCAAACTCTTAGATGATAAATATTTTGAAAGTTTTGTTTCTACAACTGTATATAAAATTATCACATTATCAATTTTAGAGCATTCTTTTAAAATTTTATCAATTTGTTGTTCAGTTCTAATGAATACAAATTCTTTTTTATTGTAGTTAAAGTTTGCAAATTGTGATTTTAGAGATAAAAAGATTCTATCTAAGGTTTCACCAGTTGAGTCTGAGATTAGATATACATTGTATTTTTCGGTCATAAGTGTGTTAGTATCTTATTAATAATTTCATTTTATTCAAATTTACTTTTATAAGACAAAATTCATTAACATTAATTAACATATATTTAACATTTTATTAATTGTTAGTATTTTTACTAACTCTTTCGAAAAATGTTAATATTTTTTTAAATATAATGAAAAACAATATTATTTACATTTTTAAAGTGGTTAAAAGTGTGAAGAAACATGTATAAATAGTTATATCTATTACCAACATGACCTATATCTAATAAAATATTTAATAAATATATTATATATATATGACAAAACTTAATAACTGTTTGGTAAAAAAAGATAGCTCTTTAATTCCTGTTTGGTTTATGAGACAAGCTGGAAGGTATTTACCTGAATTTAGAGAAATAAGAAAAAAAAATTCTGATTTTATTAAACTCTGTCTTAATAGTGATTTAGCCAGTCAAATAACACTCCAACCGATTGAGAGATTTAACTTAGACGCAGCTATAATCTTTTCTGATATTTTAATGGTACCTTTTGGATTAGGTCAGAACATTTCGTTTAAAGAAGGAAAAGGACCAACTTTATCAAATTTTGACATAGATATATTTAGTAAAGTTAATGAAAATGAGTTTTCGGAAAAACTATCTCCTATTTATAAAGCTATATCAATAACAAGAAAAAAATTAAAAGATAGCAAATCCTTAATTTGTTTTGTTGGCGCGCCTTGGACCTTAATATTGTATATGTTTAACTCAAAAGAAAGTTTAAATGTTTTGGAAAATAATAATTTAAAAACTGACTTAATTTTAAATAAACTAATTAAATTTTTGTCTATTCATATCAAAAATCAATTCGAAGCTGGTGCGGATATAGTTCAAATTTTTGATTCATGGGCAGGCCTACTGCCAGATGAAAAAATAGAAAAGTACTGTTATAAACCTAATTCAGAATTAGTTAATTTTTGTAATAAAATCAATTTACCCGTCATTTGTTTCCCCAAAGGAATTAAAAAAAAATACTTAGACTTTTTATTGAAAGTAAGACCCGATGGTTTAAACATTGATTATGATGTTGATCCTAATTGGGCTAGGAATAATTTAAAAGACGTCTGTATACAAGGAGGAATGGATCCAAAAATTCTATTTGAAAAGGACGAAATAATTTTATCGGAAGTTGAAAAATACTTAAATATATTTAATAATTCACCTTATATATTTAATTTAGGTCATGGAGTTTTGCCAACTACAGACCCAGAAAAAATAAAAAAAATAGTAGACAAGGTTAATTCTTTTAAAAAATGAAAACAGAGCATCCCAAAATCAATTATGGAAAAACCGGTGTTTTACTTATTAATCTTGGAACGCCCAACTCCACTAGTTGGTTGGATATAAGAAAATATTTAAAAGAATTTTTATCTGACAGAAGGGTAATAGAGGTAAACCCAATATTATGGAAACTAATTTTAAATTTATTTATCCTTAATTTTAGGCCATCAAAAACCGCAAAAGCATACAAACAAATATGGATGAAGAAAGAGAATATGTCTCCATTAAGGTATTATACGATAGTACAAACAACAAAAGTTATAGAAAAAATTGGATCAGAAAACTTACTAATTGATTACGCTATGAGATATGGCGAACCTAGTATTGAAAGTAAAATTAAAAAACTTAATACAGCTGGTTGTGAGAATTTAATAATCTTACCTTTGTATCCTCAATACGCAGCTGCAACAACTGCCACTGTTTGTGACGAAGTCTTCAGAGTTTTGATGAAAATGAGATGGCAGCCAAGTTTACAGATTATTTCACATTACGAGTCAGAAGAGCTATATATTAAGGCTCTTGTTAATAGTTTAAAATCCAAAATTTCACAATTGAAGTGGAAGCCAGATTTAGTAGTGGCTTCATACCATGGAATTCCAAAAAAATACTTTGATAAAGGAGATCCCTATCAATGTTATTGCCAAAAAACTACAAGATTAATGACAGAAATGTTTAATGAAAAAACAATTCCTATAATAACAACTTTTCAATCAAGATTTGGACCCCAAGAGTGGCTGCAGCCTTATACTGATAAAACTTTTGAAAAATTACCGAAAGACGGAAAAAAAAATATACTAGTGATTTGTCCTGGTTTCGTGTCGGACTGCGTTGAGACCTTAGAGGAAATTTCTATTCAGGGAAAAGAAACATTTATGGATGCAGGCGGAGAAAATTTTGAAATGATACCTTGTTTAAATGACAATGATGACCAAATAAACCTTTTTTCCCATCTGATAAAAAAATATTTAGTTGAAAAATGAATGCTTATTTAACATTTAAAGCTCTACATTTAATTGCAGTAATATCATGGATGGCAGGTCTTTTGTATCTACCAAGAATTTTTGTCTATCATTCAGAAACTAAAAACAATCAAGGACAGAATGAAACCTTCAAGATAATGGAAAAGCGTCTTTTTTTTTATATCATGAACCCGGCCATGTTACTTTCTTGGATATTTGGTTTATTGTTAGTCCACTCTATTGGGTTAACCAGTTTATTCGAAACTTGGCTTCAAATTAAGCTAATATTAATAACACTTCTCACTATTTACCATTTCTTTTTGCTTAAATGCTTAAAAGGTTTTGATTCAGATAACAACACTCATACCTCAAAGTTTTTTAGAATTATTAATGAAATACCTACAATAATTTTAATCATTGTTATTTTTCTAGTAGTTTTTAAACCATTATAGGGGTTGAAATTTCATTAAAAATAATTATATTAATAGTACTTACCTTATAACAATCATCCACTATGAATTTACAACAACTTAAACAAAAAACTCCTGGAGAGCTGATTTCTGAAGCTGAAAAACTTGGTATTGAAAATCCGAGCACACTTAGAAAACAAGAAATTCTTTTTGCAATACTAAAAAAACTTGCTGAAAAAAATGAGCAAATAACTGGAGCTGGAGTTTTAGAAGTTCTACAAGATGGATTTGGTTTTCTAAGAGCAATAGAATCGAATTATCTGCCTGGACCTGATGATATTTATGTTAGTCCTAGTCAAATTAGGAGGTTTGGATTAAGAACCGGTGACTCTGTTGAAGGAGAAATAAGAGCCCCTAAAGACGCAGAGAGGTATTTTGCTTTACTTAAAGTAAATCAAATAAACTTTGAAAATCCTGAAAAGGGACGAAATAAAATTGCCTTCGATAACTTAACACCACTTTACCCTAAAGCACAGCTGCAAATGGAGATAGAAAAAACTAGCACAGAAAAAAAACCCGATCAAACCGCAAGGCTTATAGATTTAGTAAGTCCAATAGGAAAAGGACAAAGATCTCTTATCATCTCTCCTCCAAAGGCAGGAAAAACAATTATCCTACAAAATATAGCTCACTCGCTAGCAGCTAACCATCCGGAGTGTTATTTAATGGTTTTATTAATAGACGAAAGGCCAGAAGAAGTAACCGA
>MDTD01196088.1_pt1 | contig 11542 bp, 10 predicted proteins | sample 811221 | NCBI WGS metagenome assembly MDTD01 (sample SAMN05326646, study PRJNA326480) | marine metagenome | isolation source: seawater | place: Pacific Ocean: South West | collected 2011
AAGAATGAGGTTGAACAGATAGCCTACCATCAGAATACCGCAGGCCACAACGATGGCAAAAATGGCGATTAACCTGGGTTTCAATACCTTTCTGAGGATCACCATTTCCGGCAGGGACAAGGCGATAACGCTCATCATGAAGGCAAGGACCGATCCCAGTGCAGCGCCCTTGCCAAGCAACGCCTCCACCACGGGGATGACACCTGCGGCATTGGCGTACATGGGAACGCCCACCAGGACGGAAAGGGGAACGGACCACCAATGGTCATCCCCCATGATGGATGCCATGACGCCTTCGGGAACAAACCCGTGGATGCCTGCGCCCACCCCGATACCCAGGACCATATAAACCCAGACGCGGCCGATGATTTCTTTTACCGCATCCCAGCCGTATACGATCCTGTCGTGCCAGGTCATTTTTTCTTCTTCCATGGTAACGCCCGTGGCCAGTGTGTTGGTGACCCAGTCCTCAATGTGGTTCTCCAGTTTCAGCCGGCCGATAACCCAACCGGCTAAGATGGCCACGAACAGGCCGGTTCCCATGTAAATGGCGGCGATTTTCCATCCCAACAACCCGTATAACAGCCCCAGGGCGATCTCATTGACCATGGGGGCTGCGATGAGAAAGGAAAATGTGACCCCAAGGGGGACGCCTGCCGTGACAAAGCCGATAAAAAGGGGGACGGCCGAGCAGGAGCAAAAAGGGGTGACAATTCCCAGAAGGGCGGCCAGGATATTTCCTGCAAACTCGCTTTTGCCCGAAAGAAAGGCCCGGGTCTTTTCCGGGGTGAAAAAGCTGCGGATGATCCCCGTGAAAAAGACCACCAGAACCAGCAGCATCATCACTTTCGGGGTGTCGTAGAGAAAAAATTCTACAGATGCCCCCAGGTGCGATCCCCGGGTGAGGGGGAGCAGGTCATAGGCAAGCCATGCGGAAGTTGCGGGCAATGCCCGGTAAACCGTCCACCACAGGTAGATGGACAGGGCACCGATAATAGCGTAAACGCCAGCCCGTTTCAGATCCCGGCCTTCAGAAAACCGGGTGGTTTGTATGCTCATTTGTGTGCCTCATTTTCAGGTTATATATGGATTGTTGTCGATTTCAGCAGGGCGGTTTGCCGACGATGTCCAACCGGTCGATGCCGGGAAGCTGTGCCATTAATGATTCGATATCCGGATCATCGTCCAGCCAGTGCTTCAACTGGCCCAGAAGGCTGGCGGCATAGGGGGAACCACTGCCGTCAGAAAGGGAGTAGTTGACCCAGAGGCCGTCTTTGAAACGTACTACCAGTTCAGCGTCTTCAAGGATTTTGAGATGCTTGCTTGCCGTGGACTGGGCAATGCCCAGGGCGGCCTGGATTTCACAGACGCACAGGGGCTTTGCCTGAAGCAGTTTGATCATTTTAACCCGGTTCGGATCTGACAGGGCCTTCATCACCCGGATAAATGGTTTCATTGAATCACTCCGTGATAAAATTCATCATATATCGATAAATCGGAATATATAGATTTTATCGCGCCCTGTCAATACACTCGGGTTTTTTTTACGGATTGTTGGCCTGCGGTCTCAGGTGGTTTCCCGGACCGCCATCACCGGGCAGGTTGCACGGCTGATGACCCGGTCTGTGGTGGAGCCCACCAGGAACTGCTCAAGTATGGAATGGCCGTGGACGCCCAGAATGATCATGTCGATCCGATGGGTATCTGCATAGTCCAGAAGTTCCAGATAGGGTTCCCCCTGACGCAGGCTGGTCACCGGTGTACACCAGTGGCGGCTTTCCTCCGGTACCATATTGGACAATTGGCGTTCAAGCCGGTTGAGCAGGCGTTGGCGGCGTTTATATTCCTCGCCGGCGGCATTTTCCTGGAGGTGAATGAAGTCGGTGCGGTCCCACCCGGGGTAGTCCCCTTCCTGAAGTTTGATATAGTCAGATGTGCCCAGGGCGACATGTTTGTGGGGTTTGAGCACGTGGACCAGGTGGAGTTCGGCTTCAAACTCCTGGGCCAGGCTTAAACCGTATTCAAAGGCCAGTCCAGATCCTTCTGAAAAATCGCATCCCACCAGCAGCCGTTTCAGGGGCAGGTAGCCCGCGTCCGTTTCTGAATCCTGCGGGGAGTGGAGCACCAGCAAAGGGCAGGTCAGGGTTTTAACCAGGCGGTCGGTGACCGATCCCACCAGGAACCGTTTAATGCCTGATCCGCCGTGGGTTGCGGCGATTACCAGGTCCACTTCATTTTTTTGGGCCAGGCGTGTGATTTCATCGGCCGGATGTCCCATGGATACCAGGGGGGCAGCAGAGATATTTGCCTCGTCCGCCAGGAGCTCAATGGCCTCTTTTGCATCCTGAATGCGCTGGGCCGTGACCTCTTCCGTTGCAAAGCCTGCGTGGGCATGGCTGGACAGCATCACGGTGTCCTGGACGATATGGCAAAGGGATAATTTGGCTCCAAACTCCCTGGCCATGGCTTTTCCATACGCCATGATCAATTGGGCAAATCCTGAAAAATCAATGGCACACATGATATGTTTCGGGGAAATTCTCATGTCAGACCTCCTTTTTGTCTGGGGTTAAAATCTCAACCGGATTGCAGCCAGTTAAAAAAGGAACAGCCGTTTGCAATGGGTGACAGGCAGATGCGGATGACAGGGGCTAAGGAGCTTTACAGTTTTCTGGTACGTGCTTTTGGGAAATTGGACGTGCAGCAGTATACGGGGGCAGCGCAGGGTATCGTCAGTTCTGATTCTTCAAATTGTAGGATTACGAATGACCTGCGTCAAGGGGAAAATATCCGGAAAAATCAAAATCCGGCAACCCGATCGCCTGATAATAGCCGAATCCGGTTGTATGCCCGGTACGTTCGTGGTACATGGGGGCGGACATCGGGAGGGCCCGGTGTTTGGATTACCCGGAAACATGATGGGATAAGATGATAAACCTGATTTTCAGTATACTCAGTGCCACGGCAATCATGGTGCTGTTTAAAAGTTTTGAGCGGCGGGATATTTCAATGGTTCATGCCATTATCATAAATTACGCCATGGCCTTCGGATTGGGACTCGCGGTGAGCCACGGCACGGGCAGCCTCCGCCTCTTCAATCTTTTTAGGGAACCCTGGATAGGGATTGCGGCGGTCCTTGGGATCGGCCTTCTCACCATGTTTTTTATGATCGGATTGTCCACCCAGAAGGCCGGAATGTCAGTGACCACGGTGGCGGCCAAGATTTCCGTTGTCATCCCCATGTTTTTTTCCATTGTTTACTATGGAGAACCCGTGACCCGGATCAAGGTGGCGGGGATCTGCCTGGCATTGGCGGCGCTGATATGCACTGTGATTCGGCCGGGCAAAAAGGACGCGGATCCCTCACGCTGGTACCTGCCCCTGGTTCTGTTCGTCGGTTTGGGCGGCATGGACGCCCTGGTGAAATTTGTACAGCATGAGTTTGTCTCTGATGCGTCATCTGCCGCGTTTACAGGGGCGGCTTTTTTCTTTGCCTTTAGTGCAGGGCTGCTGACCTGCCTGATCCGCCGGGTGCCCTTTGCAGGATTTGTGATCCCGCGGGTGGCGGTGGCCGGTATTCTTTTGGGAACGGCAAATTTCGGGTCCATATATTTTTTGATCAACGCCCTGAACAGCGGTATTTTCGACAGCGCCGTCCTCTTTGGCATCAACAGTATTTCCATTGTGGCACTGTCGGTGTTCTGCGGCATGATTATTTTCCGGGAGCGGCTGTCCGTGCTTAATCTGGCAGGTGTCTTCATGGCGGGTGCAGCTATCCTGCTCTTCGTACATGCCTGATACCCCACCTGGACAGGTTGGGGTTGGGGTCCTATTGTTTGTGTATTGCCAACCCATTCAAAGGAGATCCCATCATGACGCATACGGCTATTCCAAAGGTTTCCTTCGGCACGACCCCGGTGACCCGGGTAGGTCTCGGCGGGGAAGGCGTGTTGAGAACCCAAGGACGGGATGAAGATGCCCGCGCAGTAATCGCTGAGGCGGTGGCCCAGGGCATCGGGTACTATGATTCCGCCAGGGTGTATATGGACAGTGAGGTGTATTACGGCCAATACTGGCAGGCGAACCCCGGTGAAAGAGGGAGGGTCTTTCACACCAGCAAATCCGCAGAACGGACCCGGGAAGGGGCATTGACGGACCTTGACCAGACATTGGACCGGCTGGGAACCAATTATCTGGACCTCTGGCAGATCCATGATGTCAGGGATGACCGGGATTTAGATCAGATTTCAGCCCGGGGCGGGGCACTGGAAGCCTTCCTGGAAGCACGGGATAAGGGACGGGTGAAGCATATCGGGGTGACCGGGCATCATGACCCGGAGATTCTGGCCCGGGCGGTTGAGATGTGGCCGGTGGACAGTGTGCTGATGCCGGTGAATCCCGTGGAGGAGATCCTCGGCGGTTTTCTTACCCGGACCCTTGAGGCGGCACAAAGAAAAGGAATCGCCGTCATCGCCATGAAGATTCTGGGTGGGTCCCATTATATCGCCCGGGACCTTGGCATCACACCTGAACTGCTCATCCGGTTCGCCCTTTCTTATGATATCACCACAGCCATCGTGGGGTGCAAGACACCCGAAGAAGTGCGTACCCTTGCCAACTGCGGAAAAATAAAGGCGGCACTGACTAAGCCTGAGCGCAGGGAGATCATGAAACCCTTTGTGCCCATGGCGAAAAAACTGGCCTTTTACCGGGGATCCGTGTTCAACCGCCCTTAAGTTACCCTTGAGGGGACTGGATATGGGGGATGGATTCAGGATCAATGTCCAACAGCCGGGCGGCTGCCTGATCAAGGGCAAATGGGTCAGTACCGGCCAACAGTCGGTTTACCGGGGGATCACAGATCGGTCCGCCCAGGTGGTACTCTGACAATCCTACACTGGCATCCATCAGGGTGAGGTCCGGAAGGATATAGCGGTTCAGCTCCATAACGGAACGCTGCATTTTTGAATGAAACGCCGCTTTTTTCCATGCCCCGCCACCCGAGTAGTGCGCAGGTGGGGCGAAACCCATCATGTTTTTCAGGGTGCCGGTGATGACCGCCAAAGAGTGGGCCTTGAGCACGGGCAGGGAAATGATAAAACTGCCATCGGCAATTTCCGGCAGATAAAATTCGGGAAAAATCCTGTTTTCAGGCCGCGTATGAATTTTTAAGGGGGCGTGGTTCAGATCCATCAGTTCAACACCGGTTTCCGCTGCCAGGCGGTCATAACCCAGCCGGTTGAATACCTGGTCCGTCTCAAGCACGGCATCTCCGCATCCTTCCGCAATGATGATCCTTGCATCGCAGCAGGTTTTAAGATACCGGATCACCGCCCGGCACAGGTGCGGCGATGTGGTGATGGGAAAGGGATCTGCATTGACCAGGTTGGGTTTCAACAAAATGGTTTCCTGCCCTTTAACCCGGTGTTTTACATCCAGTTGATCAAGGATGAATGGGACACTGGTACCGTAGGTTTCAAACGCGCATTGGATTACACCGGTATTCATTGTGGGTCTTTTCTAACTCCGGATTGTCATTGGGTTGCACACAGGAGAGCATATACCCCATGTTGATACACGGGGCAATGCTAAATAACGGGAACGTTGGGTAATATTGGGGAATTATTTTATTTTTAGGCGGATATTATGGGCTTTCATGATGCGGTCCACGGCGGTGTTGACCTCATCCAGGCTGAGTGAGGAGGTGAACTTGCTACCGGTTGTGGAGATATCCACACCTTGAATGTTTTTTTTGGTCAGCTTCAGCAGCACACCCAATCCAAATGTTTTTTCCACTTCAAATGGTTTATTCCTGTGACTCATGGCGGTCCTCCTTTCTTCTTTTTTCCTCTGCCTGCCTTTCTTTTTGCAGTTCTTTGAGGGAGGGCTTTCTTAACACTATATATCGGTACCCCGGCATCAAAAACTAAGCTATTTATTTAGAAGATAAGGATAAAAATACGTTATTCCAGAGGAGAAGCTGAAAAAGATGGTGTTAAATCAAATAGTTTTTAAAGGCTAACATTTGGAGTCATCCATTTGGCACTCTTTTTCCCGTGTTTTTTCCGCCAGCCGGGCTTCTCTTCTGGCAAGGGCCTCCCTGTGGCGCCTGGTTTCATCGGGGGTGGCCGGGTTCAGGGGCGGTACCTGCGTGGGGCGGTGATCGTCGCCTAAGGCCACAAAGGTGAGATACGCCGAGGCCAGGTGGGTCTTTTTACCTGAAAGGAGGTCTTCGGTTTCCACCCGGGTGCCGATTTCCATGGAGGTTTTCCCGGTCATGTTTACACTGGCCTTGACAGTGACCAGGTTACCGATGAAGGCCGGTTTATGGAAATCCAGACGGTCTATGGAGGCTGTCACACAGATCTTGCGGGTATGGCGCACCGCCACCACACCGGCTGCATTGTCTATTTCTTTCATGATGGCTCCGCCGTGTACGATGCCGGCAGGATTTGCATCTTCGGGGAGCATGATACGGGAGATAGTCACACAGGAATCCGCAGCACATCTTTGATCGGTCACAACAGCCTCCGCAGGAATGGGTTGAATTAAAAAAGTAGATACTAACATATCCAGGGCGGCAATTCAAATCAAACCCGGCTGCAGATCCGGCTATGAATTTAAGTTTTCCGGGCCAGGATATGCTGATACCGCCCCAAATCCCTGTAGGGCATCTGCCTGGAAAATTCAAGTTCCAGGGCGAGAACGGTCTCCGGCGTTCTTTTCTGATCCTCAAGGTTCAGGATATAGTCGTGAAATACCCGGATGCCGCTGTGGCACAAAATATCAAGAGGGTGGGCCGACAACAAGTCCATGACCGTTTCCGGGGTGCGGGGCCAGGTCGGGGTGAGGCTGCCGGGGTAACCGGTGTAGTTCCTGGTTATAATTTTTTTATAGTTGGTCCGCAGCAGGTTTTTGTAGATCATGCCGTGGAGATTGTAAAAGGTAAGGGACAGAATGCCGCCCGCCGGAAGCAGATCCACCAGGTGCGCGATGATGGCTTCGGGCGCTGCCACCCATCCCAGGACGGCATGGCAAAGGATCAGGTCAAAGGGCTGTTCCGGATCGGAGGCGATTTCCAGGATGGGGGCATGCCTGGCATCCAACTGGTGGCCGACCCCTTCCTTTTCAAATCGTTCCCCGGCGATGTCCAGCATCTGGCTTGAAATGTCACAAAGGGTGATAAGATGCCCCCGGTTGGCCAGGCCCAATGAGAAAGGCCCATAACCGCCACCGGCATCCAGCACCCTTAAGGGGCGGTCGCAGGCTTGCGCCGTTGCCCGGGGGAAAAATTCTCCCAGATCCTTTTCAAGTACTGCCAGGCGTATTTCCCCCTTGAGGCCGCCGTAAACCTTGCGTCTGAATTTCGGGGCAAGGTCGTCAAAATTCCGGTCCGTTTCCATGGCGGAGGATTATGGGGCGAAATGGCTGTGTTGTCAAACGTGACAAAATTTATAATTTTACATGGGGAGCGCTAATCCATATTGAGGTTCGGAATCGAATCTGGTACCATAGGCCACCTGTTCGCGTTTTATCAAAAGAATTTGTAACGACAAGACAAAATAGTGCTGCGGTGCCGGCACCTGTTCTGTGCAAACGGAGGGAATATGAAAAAATTCTTGGATCTGCCTATTTTTGTGAAGTTTTTAACGGTTGGCCTCGGCACAACTATCATTCTGGTGGGGGTGTTGCTCTTTTTGTATCAGAAAAGTGACCAGGCGCAGACCGTGGCCTCTATTGTGGAAAAGGCCCGTTCCATCTGCCTGATTTCGGAATCTGCCCGCCAGGAGATGGAGGAAAAATGGAAGTTGGGGCTGTTTTCCACAGAAGATATTAAGAAGTACGCAGCCGAGGGAAACCGGGAAAAATTAATGGCAGTGATCCCGGTGGTATCTGCCTGGCGGGCTTCCATGCGAAAGGCAAAAGAGGGCGGGTATACCTTTCGGGTGCCCAAGTTTGATCCGCGTAATCCTGAAAATGAACCGGATTACGGGCAAAAAACCAAGATTGAGGGGCCGGCTCTCAAGAAAATCAAGGCAGAGAACCTCAAAGAATATTACGTAATCGACGAGACAACCAACTCCGTTAGGTATTTCCTTCCGGTACGGCTTTCTGAAGTCTGCCTGGTCTGCCACGGCGATCCGGCCCAGTCCAAGACACTGTGGGGCCGCAATGACGGTAAAGATCCCACGGGTGGCCCCTTTGAAAACTGGAAGGCCGGTGAAATCCATGGGGCCTTTGAGGTGATTCAGTCCATGGATGCGGCGGATGCCGCCCTGCGCGGCAGACTGATGAAGGCCGGCCTTATCGTCGTTCTCGGCATTTCCCTGGCCGGTGTGGTCTTCTTTCTGGTGACCCGGTCCATCACAAAACCCTTGACCACGGGGGTTGATTTTGCTGAAAAGATGGCCGAAGGCGACTTGAGCCGTGATCTGGAAATCGACCAGGCCGATGAAACCGGAAAGCTTGCCCTGGCCATGAACAATATGATCGGCAACTTACGGCAGATGATCAGTCATATTAACGACGGTGTTAGTACGCTTTCCGGCTCTTCCGGGCAGTTGAGCGAGGTCTCCGTGGCCATGACCACCGAAAGCGCCGAAACCTCTGAGATGGCCACCTCCGTTGCAGCGGCTGCCGAGGAGATGAGTGCCAATATGAACACGGTGGCGGCGGCTGTTGAAGAAACCTCCACCAACGTGAACTCTGTATCCGCCGCTGCCGAAGAGATGAGCGCCACCATCAACGATATCGCCAAAAACTCCGAACAGTCCAGAAGTATCACGGCTGAAGCCGTGGATCAGGCCAACCACGCCTCGGTCAAGGTAAAGGAGCTTGGTTCTGCTGCCGAAGAGATCGGCCAGGTCACCGCCACCATTACCGACATTTCTGAGCAAACCAACCTGCTGGCGCTGAACGCCACCATTGAGGCGGCCAGGGCCGGTGAGGCCGGCAAGGGCTTTGCGGTTGTGGCCAATGAGATCAAGGATCTGGCCAACCAGACCGCTGACGCCACCACGGAAATCCGGGGTAAAATTGAACGGATGCAGGGCTCTGCATCGGAAACCGCCACGGAGATCAACGAGATTATCCGGGTGATCACCGATGTCAACGATATTGTCTCCACCATTGCAGCGGCCGTGGAGGAGCAGTCCGCTGTCACCAACGAAATCGCGGAAAACGTCTCCCAGGCCTCACTGGGCATCGGGGAAGTTACGGAAAACGTCTCCCAGTGTTCTGTGGTGGCTGATGAAGTGGCTGAAAATATCGCCAACGTCAGCCGGGCCTCTTCCGAGATTTCCACCCGGAGTGTCAGCGTGAAAGATACGGCAGCCGAACTGTCTGCCCTGGCAACCAAGCTTGAGGAAATGATGAAGAAGTTTAAGTTGTCTTAATCAGGTGTAGGTAAATACACCTTACATTTTTGCTCCAAAGGCCGGTTCATACCGGTCCTTTGGAGACGTATGAAAAAAAGGGGAGCCGAAAAGTCGGCTCCCCTTTGAATTTTGTTTGGGCCTTAAGGCTATCCCTGTATTAACCCGGGTCATTCCGCGGAAAAATCAATCTCACATTGGTCATTGAGGTGAACCCTGAAAAAGTAGACGGCCAGTGCCGCCACGGGAACTGCCGCCACAATACCGATAATGGGAAGCAGGGTTACGCCGATGACAACAAGCCCGAGGGCTGCGCCGAGCAGGATAATGCCTAGGGTGAACTTTGATATACGCTGGGGAATACATTCGTTGCTCATGATATCCTCCTTAATTTTGTTTTGTCTCCAGCTTTGATCTTTAAGCTGTTATGCCTAACAAATTAAGCACTGCGATATCAATTTCAAGGTGTATGGTGAATTTTTAAGGGAACGGTACCAAAGCCGGGGCTTCATCGTTTTTTGCCGGGACTGGATGCCAGCACCTTTGCCGCATCGGATATTCTGGACTGGGCCAGAAGGTTGTCTGCATAGATCCTGGCGTCGGCCATCCGTATGTCCATGATGGTCTGCTGGACATCGGGAATGAACTTGGGGTCCACACTCAAGGTGGTGATGCCCGCACCGATCAGGAAGGGAATATGGATTGGGTCGTGGGCCATCTCCCCGCAAACCGATACGTCAATCCTGGCTTTCCGGGCGGCGTCGGCAATGGTCTTAATGCCCCGGGTCACAGCCGGATGGTGGGCCAGGTAATGGTCTGCCACCAGTTTGTTGGCCCGGTCCGCCCCCACCATGTACTGGATAAAGTCATTGGTACCGATGGCGAAAAAATCAGCCAGCTTTGCAAATTCGTTAATGGTGGTCAATACTGACGGCAGTTCGATCATCATGCCGATATCAATGTCAGACTCGTGGTGAATCCCTTCTGTCTGCAGGGCGTTGGCGCAATCCGCCACCACCTTCTTTGCCTCCAAAAATTCGTCAATGGAGGAGATCAGAGGGAACATGAGCCGGACATTTTTTTTACCGTAGGCAGCCCGGAGGATGGCCCGGACCTGGGTGTCGAATACCTCTCTGTACTTCAGGGCAAAGCGGATGGACCGCAGCCCCAATACGGGGTTGGCTTCTTTGGTGGATCCGGCGTAGCTCAGGGCTTTTTCCCCGCCGACATCCAGGGTGCGGACCGTGGTGACCTGTCCGCCTTCGGTCTGGTCGAAGAGTTTTTTGTATATCAGGTATTGCTCGTCTTCGGAAGGAAAGGACGGCCGGATAAGGAAGGGAAATTCTGTGCGGTACAGCCCCACCCCTTCCGCCTTTAATTCCTTGGCCAGCCGGATTTCACTCAGAAGGTTGATATTTGCCAGCAGGCGGATGCGGCTGCCGTCACGGGTCAGCGTCTTATCCAGGACGGTACGGATTTCCGTCTGGGTCTCAGCTTCTGTTTTGGCAGTGAACAGATCCAGGGTTTTTTGATCCGGATTGATGTAGATATTGCCCTGGCCGGTATCCATGAGCAGCCGGGTGGTTTCCGGCAACTGGAGCAGCACGGGATCATCGGCGATGATCAAGGGGATATCCAGGGACCTGGATAAAATGGTGACATGGGACGTGGCTCCCCCACCCGCCAGGATGATGCCCCGGATGCCGTCCGCGGTGAGTTTCAGGATGTCGGACGGATACAGGTCTTCCGCCACGACAATACTGCCCCGGGCGGCGGTTTCCGTTCTGCGGGCGGCCTTGAGATTCGACAGCAGGCGAATGCTCAGGTCCTCCACATCTACGGCTTTTTCCCTGAGATAGGCATGGGGGCTTTCGCTGAAAAAGCTGATGTATTTAGTGGCAAGTTCCTGAACCACTTCAACCGGGGGGCGGCCTTCCCGTATTTTTTCTTCCATCTTGCCGGTGAATTTTTTATCCCGCAGCATCATGAAGTGGGCGGTAAAAATCAGGGAGGCGGACTCGGGCAGGGAGGCGGCAAATTTTTCCTGAAGCTCCTTTAGCTCCTTTGTGGTCTTTTCAAGCGCCGTTTTGAAATCTTCCAGGGTATAAGTCTTTCCCGAAGTGTCAGGGGTATGGATAACGGCTTTTCTGTTTTTCCTGGACGGGCGG
>MDTD01144906.1_pt1 | contig 11540 bp, 13 predicted proteins | sample 811221 | NCBI WGS metagenome assembly MDTD01 (sample SAMN05326646, study PRJNA326480) | marine metagenome | isolation source: seawater | place: Pacific Ocean: South West | collected 2011
AGCGGCCAACAATCCGTATTCGCTGGTTTCGTCACCAACAATAGGTGTTGCTCCACTTTTTCTGAAGAAAATATCTCCAAAATTTTGTGTTAATTCTCTCTGAGATGTTATTAGTAGTGGTACATTTGCTTTTGCACTCTTTGTGTGCGGAGCGATTGAATCTGAAGCACTGCCTGTAGGATCTGTTTTATTTTCTCCTGTGGCAACCATGATCAAAGGTATAGTACCTGTCCCTGGTGCGGCATAGGCTGATTCGTCTGTTACACTAACTGAAACACCTGGTGATGTTAATGTGGCCATTATTTTTCCCCTTCTCTTAAAGTGATATATGTATTTACCGCTCAGTGTGTAAAACCATGGTTTTTAGCCGTTAAATACGTACATAATGACTTGACTTCAGCTACACATTAGTATATAATGAAGTTAAACTATATAGGAGTAACCATGGCTATTGACTACAAGTTCAATGAAGAAAATTTAATTAAAGAATTACAAGCATATGTTGACTCCACTTATGATCAACATTACAGCAAAAACAAATTCCAAGCCACAGAATTTATAATAGATGCCGGCCATGGCGAAGGATTTTGCATTGGCAACATCATGAAGTATGCTCAAAGATATGGAAAAAAAGATGGGTATAATAGGAAAGATTTACAAAAAGTTTTACATTATGCACTGATTGCCTTGAGTGTACATGACTCTAACCAATCGTAACATATCCAATACTGCTTTCACCTGATGCATAGAGACGCAAGTCTTGTTCTAGTTTTTCAATACTTGCTTGTGCATCAGCTCTAAGTGTTTCAGAATTCAAACTTGTTCCGCCTTGTGGACCTGCAATAGTATTGAATTTACCACGTGCTTCTGATAGCATCAATTTAGCATGTGCAAGAGAATATTCTTTGAGCCATGGTCCGGCATAGATATCTTCAAGTAAACTTTCATCATCAACACTTTTGTATACATGCAAATACACTGTGGTGTTGGCTTTTGGCTTTCTATGAATTGTTAGTTTATGATTACGTACATTCCAGGTAAAAAGATATTCACTTCCAAACATTCTTCCTAAAGTTTCTCTGTGTTGTTGCAGAGCATCAAACGTTGCAAGTCCACCTGCTCTTCCACCTGCTAATAGATAGGTGTTCAAGTATGCGGCTTCAAAGGGTTCAAAATCATTGCCTGAACTGGCATTTGTACCACTGGTTCTTGTAAGTATATCTCTTACTTCAATTATTTCTGTTGGTAGTGTGTATTCTTGAATGTCTTCTTTCATTTCAAGAACAACAAATGCTTCTTCAACTGAGTTTTCACTTTTCTGTCTGTATTTTTCAAAACTCTTTTTAATGGCCAGATCATAGTGTTCAGGGTCAAGTTCTACATCAACCATCTGTCCGCCGAGTCTAAGCTCTATTTCTTTTGTTAATTCATCTTTCAGTGCCATACTACTATTTACCTTGTTTGAAGTAGTCTGCTGTATACTTGAGCAGTTGTTTTATTTGCTTGGCGTTTGCTGGGAAAGAGTTACGCATTCTGTCGTAGCTAGGAAGTTCTTTTCTGTATGCTTCTGGATTACGAAGCACCGCCTCTGGATTGTCTAAATCCTTCATTTCACCTGCTAGGTCACTGGCATAAGCCATAAGTTCATGAGGATCACGGAGATAGCTACGCATTAGGTCTGCTTGTGTGCCACCTTTTTTGAGTTGATCCAATCCTTTCATATATCCACTTTTGTATTTGGGTAATACTTTTTGATCCATTTTGTCATACTGATTCCAATGAATGGTCTCATGTTCAAGCATACGCATCAATATTTTTTTAAAAGTTTTTGGTCCATACACACCCTCTAAATTTTTGGCATGCAGATACACAGTCATAAACTTGCCTTCTTTTTCAGTCCAATCTGCGGCCGCACTTATCCATTCATCTGGATCCTTGCGTTCAGAATAGTCTGCTATAAATTCTATTGGAAAGTCTTCGGTTTCAAAGTTCAACAGTTCTTCAAGTTCACTGATATCATCTTTGTCGTTGTTGTCTTTGAGATGTTCTTGGTAATCTGCCAAAGCATCATCTATAGCAGGCTCAAGGTCTGCAATAAATTCATAGTCAGGTTCAACTCTTGCTTCAGTTATTTCAAAGAATCTCATAACTGTATTTATAGTGTGTTTACTTAAACACTTGGAGTATCACTGTTTCTGCGTTGAATCTGCCATTGAGTTTAGTTTCAGTTGTTTTGAGATATTCAAATTGTTTTGGTACTTTGTGTTTTGTAATCTTTTTCCACTGTGATAATATTTCTTGTGGTTTTCGAATTGTTTTTTGTACACTGCGTTGTGGATCAAAAAATTGTATTGTGGTACCTTTGACTTTCAATGTAGCATGTGTTTCTGGATAGTATATGCCTATTTTTCGTGTTTTACAATTAAACACAACCAACATTGTTGAGTCTATTATTTCTGCTGGCTCTTTACTGGTAATACCAAAGTCACTGTCAAACATTTTGTACTTGAGTTTTTTTACTTGTTCTGCGGCAGTTTTTTGTTTTGGCTTACGAACAATTCTGTTGTGTTTGTTTTCAGCTAACAATATATCAAATGCTTGAAATAATCTTTCATAAAACTGTAGTGCATCTTTCCGTTGTGCTTTGTTCAAATGATCATAGCCTTCCTCCAACTGCTTCTGCATTTCATTGCGTTTGCTTGGAGTAGGCAGACTATGTAGTTCGCGATATTCTTCCAATGGTCCTGTGTACCATTTACGCATAAATCTAACATGTCCAAGATTAGTGCCTACACGTTTGAGAGTTTGAAGAATTGGTTTGTCTTTGAGCTTGTTCTTTTGTGGATCTATAAGAAACTCATCTATCCAAGTTTCTATATCCTCAATTTTTTCTTCGGCGGCTTCTTCTAAACGTTCTTGTATTGTAGGAACATAGCCCTTTTTCTTTTTGCTTTCTTCTTCTTTCTTTTCTTCAATCATAGTTGAGCCTGTTTCAATAAGCTCTCCTATACGTTTCTTAATCCATTCTGTCATTGGTGCAAGATCGCCACTGGTACCAGGACATGACTGCCAATATTCTTGTTCTTTTTCATTATAGTCAGGACAGCCATCCAGCAATAGTTTACATTGAATGCCTAGTACAATTTGATATTTGCCTGCTTTTCTAACACTTGCAATATCATCTTTTGAATATCCATTCTGCTTCATCCATGTGAAAGCATGTTCAATATTGTCTGTGTATTTGTAATTCATGTAGTAGAAATCATGTACAGTTGTTTTTAATCTGTGAAACTGTTGTCCATCAAGCTGTTCCCAATTATCAAAACTAGGGGCTTGTAAACCTCTTGTTCCGCGTCTTGGTGCTGAAGATTTCTTTTTCTTTTTAATTTTTACTCCACTAGCCATAGTTGCACTCCTGTCATTGTTTCTATTAGTGTAACATTACTAGTTAGTTTTGTCAATCGGTAAATACAGTATATGGAGATATGGTAATGAAAATAGGTGCGATAATCTGGGGATTGCCAGAAAGTTATGATGTTTCTACTCATGAATCACTTAACAATCTTTTGAAACCTTTTGCAAGTCAACAGTTAAAAAATTTAGATATAACACCACAAGACACACTTTGGCTGACTTCAAAATATAACACCAATTTGGTACAAACTGCAAGAACGGCAGATGAAGTTTCAATGGTATTAGACTCAAAAGGAAACAGTCAAGCACAAGGCAGTAAAGATCCCAGAGAATATATTGAACTGTTCAAAGCACAAGAATATACACATTTGTTTATATTGCGATTGCCATTTGTAATCACAGAAAATCATAACCTTGATAATGCAATACTACTCATGATGAGTAAGAACATTGATTTTATGGCACAATGGTCAGAACTGAACAATGAATGGGATCCATCACCTTTGCTGATTAATTTGAACACAGCAACAAAACAATTTATGCTTCATAATAGACCGTTAGCAAACATCAGCGAAAATAATATTAGATCAACCAATTGGGCAACATATGGATTTTTTCAAGGACCACCATCATGGGTTTCAGAAGAGTACGTTGATAGATTGGTTTCGCTATGTGGACCATCTAAAGATGCAGATCAAGATAAAATAGATGCTGAAATACTTAAAAAACAACTTCCGGAGTCAAGCATACTCAATGAAGATTTTTATCAAGCATTTAAAGATTATTATGATTGGAATATAGATGCCTAGATTAACTCTCTATAAACCAACTAAAACAAATGATTACTATTTTATGGATAAAACAATCCGTGAACAATTTGATATTGGTGGCGTTGGGGTAATAGTACACAAATACATAGGACCACAAGATGTAGCGGATCAGAACGATAAAACCCAGCCTAATTACACTGATAGTAGTGCCACAGATGCCAATGGCAACCTTGTAAACATAGAACCAGATCTAAGTGAACTAGATGTACAAGACGTGCTATTCCTAGAAAACAGAGATAGAGTATATGATCCAGACATCTATGAACTACGTGGTGTATACAATGTAAGTGATAATGATTTTGATCTTTCACAATTTGGTTTGTTTTTAACAAATGATACACTGTTTATGACGTTTCATATGAATGATATGGTAACCAAATTGGGTCGTAGATTAATGACAGGTGATGTAGTAGAATTGCCACATCTACTAGATGAATTAGGATTAGATCAAAGCAAGGCACCAATTCCTAAATTTTACAGTGTAACAGATGCCGCTCGTGGCAGTGAAGGCTTTTCACAAACATGGTATCCACACATATGGCGAGTAAAACTTGCACCATTAAATGATGCACAAGAATACACAAACTTACTTGGCAGTAACGAAGACGAAAATAGTCTTGCAAGTCTTGTTAGTACGTATAATCAAGAAATGGACATCAACAAAAAGATAGTTGAACAAGCCGAGGCATCAGGTGGTGGCAAATTTGACACAGATCATTTGTATGTTTTACCTGAAAACGAGAATCCAAGCACTGCATACAATTACGGTGAAACACTTGCCAGCGGATTAAGTTTTCCTGCTCAACCAAATCAAGGCGATTATTTTTTACGCACAGATTTTGATCCAAACAGATTGTTTGTACGAAGGGGAGCAAAATGGGTAAGACTGTATGACAATGTACAAAAAACTGATTGGGACGCAAATGTATTTGGCTCAGTAGAAGCATTTGTAAATAATCTTGGCAAAGATAGCACAGATAATGAAGATTGGGAAGTAAGACAAGCACTCAGCAAAACAGGAAAAACTAAGAAGACAACATAATGCAATATTTTTATGACAAACAAGTAAGACGATATCTAACACAATTCATCCGTATGTTTTCAAACTTTATGGTGCAAATTGGTGAGAGTGAAAATGGCGATCCAATTTATCGAACAGTGCCAGCAAAGTATGGCGATCCAACACGCATGGCGGCGGCAATACTTCGAGAAAACTCAGAAAACAAAATGCTAAGTGTTCCCCAAATTACATGTTACATGACTGCACTACAACAGGATCCAACAAGAAGAATGGAAACAGGACTTACAAGAACACAAACCATATATGAAAAAGACTTTAATGAAGCCACAGGTGACTATACAACAGACCCAGGCAACACATATCAAATTACAAAAATTGCTCCTATTCCCTATACTGTAGATATGAATGTGGACATATGGACAAGTAATACTGATCAAAAACTTCAACTTATGGAACAGTTGCTTATATTATTCAATCCAACAGTTGATCTAAGAAGCAGTACAAATCCATTTGATTGGACGGCTCTGAGCTACAACGAATTAATAAACATCCAGTTCTCAAGCAGACAGCAACCTATAGGAACTGAAGATATCATTGATATTGGCACACTATCTTTTCGCAGTCAAATTTATCTAACTGCTCCTGCAAGATTTAATAGATCAAAACTGATTCACACAATCATAAACAAATTATACACCATGGACGATGATGAAGTAGATAAGTTTAGAGCAAAACAAAGTTTTACACATGATAGTTTGAGCTACACAGTGATTACTCCTAGCCAATTTCAAATTTCAATAGCAAGCAATGGTACCAGTGTAAGTTTACAAAATCCAGATAGTACCACAGTAGATAGCAATGCCGCCACACTGAACTGGGAAAATACTCTTGCACCTATTGGCAGAATAAATGAAGGATACAGCCAACTGAGATTAAGATTAGCAGGTACACCCGATGACGATGACAGTGATGTGATTGGTACAATTAAATACAACACTGGAAATGTAAATCTTTTAGATTTTACAATTGACACAAATACACTGCCTGCTACCACACAAACAGCCGTAGATAAATTTGTAAATCCTATTGCAAATTATCCTGGCGATGGAACTTTACCAGCGGCGGCAAATGGCCAAAGATACATCATAAGTGATCAGCCACCTGGCTCAGGTTGGGGCACTATCTCTGCTGGCAAAGATGATATAATTCAATATGATGGAACAAACTGGAATGTCAGTTTTGATGCAAGTGCAAATGGATCTACTGCACAATATGTTACTAATACTGATGACAGCGAACTTTACTATTACAATGGTGAAAACTGGATAAATGCTTGGAAAGCCATATATAGACCAGGATTTTGGAGAATATTCATTTGATACAAGCAAGCGGGTGTTTAATTCTTGCACTTGATACAGGTAGAATTTGTTTACAACAAAGAAGCAGTAATAACACACATCCAAGAACATGGGCATTTTGGGGAGGCAAAGGTGAACCAAATGAACGTCCTATTGAAACACTACTTAGAGAACTAGAAGAAGAAATTGGCATTCTGCCTGATGTACAAAAAGTTCATCCGCTTCATGTCTTCAATAGCCGTAATGGTGAATTTGTTTACAATTCTTTTGTGGTCACTGTGTATGAAGAATTTGTTCCATTGCTTAACAATGAAAGTGATGGTTATTGTTGGGTGAAAATTGGTAATTGGCCTCGACCATTACATCCTGGCAGTAAAAATATATTGTATGACAAAATTATAGTCAAAAAAATAGGGACCATCTATAAAAGAAATTCTAATACAAACGGTCCCGATTGGATTTCTAGCTTACACAGTTAGTTTCTTTTTCATTGCACTTAAAAATTCCTTTTTAAGCCAATCAAAGTCGTTGATTTTAGCGAGTTGGTTTGGACTCGTGGCATGTAATTTTCCATAAGCGGCACCTTCTTTAGCACCACGCAATGCGTATCTACCAAATCTAGCACCATTATCGATGTTCATCCAAGCATCTAAACGTTCTGTGTTTTCATCAACTCTACTGTTAGAGATAATGTTACTTGAGAGTTTAGCACATTCTCTAAAAGCCGATCTCCAAGTCCGATATGGATCTTTGTTAAAAGCAGTTATATTACTCACTTGATCAATTGGTTGAAAAAATGCAACATTGGTACTAAAATCGGGCATTTTGTTACCAAGGTTTATCAATTGAGTTCTAGGAAATAATTTAACTGCACCAAAGCCGTATTCTAATCCGTTAACAGGATTACGGGCACGCCAACAGTAAGTTGTATTTTTTCGTTTGCTTTTAGGAGGCACAAAATCAAAACGAAAGTGGTCCATAATTACTGCATCTGCGTCTACTATCCATACCATTTCTGTAGTGCTGGTTGTTCCAGCTTCTTTGTATGCATTCTCAATGCCTTTAATATTTCTAATATGCCTGGCTTCAGGATATTTTTCATAGAGACGTTGAAAATTTCTATCCGCTTCTGATTCATGATAACTGATAAAACAGATATCAAATTCAGTATCCACGTAGCCTGCAATAATTCTGCTACGCATAATATCTTTGGGCTTTGAATTTGTAGGCACAAGCCTAACTACATTCCAACCCAGCGGTCGCTTACTTCGACGACTAACCATTGGAAATTCATAAATGTAATTTATGTCAGTTCCACTGGGTCGCCAATGCCATGGAAAATCATCTGCAATAGGGGCGTTTTCGTTGCACACCCAGATATGTGAAAATTCATCTGCGTATTCAACTGCCATTGCTTCAATCAGTTCCATGTCATCAATATCTTCCAAATAAATTTTTGGAAACTGGTTTACACATCTTAGCACTCTTGTCCATGGAGATACCTGCGTTTCTCCACGAATTTCGCTAAAATGTTTATAATCAAATTGTTTATTCCAATCTGGTCGCCACATACATGTATCAGTGTTCATTTTTTAAAATCCTCTAGTTTAAATGATGATATACCTTTGTAGTGGTTAATTATCATGTCAGCAAGTATTTCATTGTTTGCATCAGACATATGTTGTTTTCTAGTGTCAAATCTCATTTGAGCAGGGTTTTCCTTATCAACAAATAGCCATTTATGTTTTTTCTCGTTTACGGTTACATCACATAAACAAAACTCTTTAATATCTAAAAATTTATTGGCATCATTATATTTAAATGCAGGCAATAGTAATGTTTTATTTGGTAATGAATTTAAAAATACTTGTAACATCCTTAATTCATTTATAAAATCTTCTGTAAACAATGTATAGGAAAACCACTCCATCACTTTCTTATTTTCAATGAACATTTTATATGATTCATCTTTTTTTGATATTCTGTTTTCAAAAAACTCAAGTAACATGGATTGCCAATGTGATTTGTATTTGGAATCATTTGGAAAAGTAGGCACTCTATTATGTGATGTAGATATGAAAATTATGTCATCGTTTTCATTATAGTTATCACTATCAATATAATTGAATAAATTTTGTTTTGAATAAAGTAGACTCGTACCTCCACACCCCCAATTCCAAATCTGCTTTTTAGTTTTATGATGTAAATGACCAAACCAACTTTTATCAAAATATTGTTTTTCTCGTACTGGGTTCAGAAATTCTCCACCCGAGTGGGCATAGCTATCACCGAATATTACTATCTTTTCGTCTGTATCATAATCGTTCATCAAGCTAAATCTTCTGTTTGCTTTGTTCACATATTCAGGAAACATTTCTAACTTCATTCTTCAATATCCTCTAATGTGTATGCTTTACTGCCAATATGTGAAATACTTTTTGCAAGTTCAAAATCAGCATAGGCTTGAAAGCCTGCATCTGCGGCCTTTTCAAAGAAATAGATGTCTTCTCCCATTACAGAATCATTTTCAAATTTAACACCAAACCATGGCGGTTCTGTTTTATCAAATTTTGATCTGTATTCAGTTGATTGCATTTTTTCAAATACATCTCTGTGAATTAGCACACAACCAAAACCTAGAGCCGCAATCTTTTCAAGTCCTGAAGTTCCGCCGCCTGATGAATTCATTCTAGCATTGTAGTCCATGGTGCTCCTAAAAGCTGTACTTCTTATTGGACGAATACGAGTTGTGTAAGGAACTCCCACTAGCTTGGCTTTTCTATTCAATAATCTATCTATCAAATCGCTTGGAAATGTTATATCGCTGTCTAGCCAAAGCAGGAAATCTGCTGTGGTAGATAAAGCCTCTTGTGCAAGTGAATGTCTTTGTGAAATAACATTACTGCCATAGCTCATATGTATAGAAATATGTTTTTTATCTAGTCCGCATTTATGCATTAAGTTTGCTAGACTTCTAGCAAACATTGTGCTGACTTGGTCCATCACAGGAATACAGATTGCTATTCTATGTCCATCGTTGTTTGCATATGCTGAAGGCACACTTACCATTGGTGTCTCCTACATCATTTCTTGTGGTACCATGTCTTGCGACAGCTGACGTTCTGCTTGTACAACACCATCATTTAATAGTTTAGCCAGTTGTGTTGTGGTTTTTACACAGTTAGCAAATGCATTATCATTCAATGCCGCGATACGATTCATATGATCAGGTTGAATTTTACCTACAGTTAGCATATCTATTGCGGCCAATCTTGCTAATCTGTCTACCCAATACTGTTCTTCATAGGTTTCAATGTTTTCTAACAATGCAGGAATATCATGTTTTGCACTCATGTCTGCCAGAATATCATTCAATATTTTGTGTTCAGCTTCTAGTGTAGCTTTTACGTGTGCTGGTGCTTTTTTATCTTTTGCAACACTGTCTAGTTGTTCTGCTACTGTTCTAATTTCTGTGATTAAAAGTTGTGCTTGTCTGCCTGGATGAGGATGTTCGCCCAGTACAAAATTTTCTATTTCGTATCTAGTACGATGAATCACTGCACTATCTACAATACTTGTTTCTGCCATGTTTTACCTCCTAATGGTTTTACATTGTAAGTATATATCTTTTATACTTGCGAGCAAGATGTTTATTATGGACTTGCTCCAGTGGGGTTACCATTTTGCCAACCGCCAAATGTAGCACTAAGTTTTGTGTTTGTTGTAACACTTGGCGAAATAAACGCACCAAAAGTACCACTCAACAGTAGATTTACATTAGAACCAGGAATACCAGATCCTCCGTTAAAAAATGTCCGTAGTGTTGATAATGATATCTGTGCGCCAGTTGCCGGTAGTGCCATAGTTTATTTCTCGCTACTATTAGTTATAAGACTATTTACTTGTTCTGTCAAGTGGTTTATTTGCTCCTGTTGTTCTTTCATGCCTTCTATCAATAATGCTACAATTTTTTGATAATCAACTGCTTTGGTACCGTTATCTCTTTCACGTACCACTTCTGGTAATATTTCTTCAACTTCTTGAGCAATAACACCAATGTCATGTTTGCGTACAAAATAACCATCTTCTCCACCTCTTGACTGAATATGTTCATCAGTCCAATCAAACATTACGCCTCGCATAGCAGTAATTTTTCCCAGTGGATCTGCAATAACTTCTATGTTTTCTTTCAAATTTCTATCAGATGAATAAAACGCAGTTACATCATTTGTTGCACGTATTTCACCTGTTGTGCCACTTGCTGATGTGCCTACACCAATGCTCTTTGCATCTTCAACGTTATGTGATGACTGAAAGTCAATGTCACTACGTACTGTAATTTTAGCAGTTGCTTGAACACCCAAGTAAAGAAGGTTTGCACTGTGATCTCTCCAAATAAAGTTTGTAATTGCATCGTCATTATCTTGTACAATAAAGTCAGCACCTTGCGTGTTGAAAGTTGCACCGCTTGTTGCTGTACAAGAAAATGATGAACCATCAAATGTTAGACTAGCACTATCTTCAAGTACACCACTAGAACCTGCAATAACAATCCTGTTGTCAGTTAAACTGGTAGCTGATACTGAACTAGCTGATACTGAAGTGGCATTAACAGTTACACCTGATGTTTGAAATTGTGTTGCAGTCGCTGTTCCAGAAATAGCAACACCAGTAGATTTAGTTGCTAATTTCTGTGTACCATAATGAGATAATACAACTTCCCCAGTTGAGCCGTCAGCTACAACGTAGTTTGCAGTACCACCACTGCCATCATCTGTTTGCAGAGTTACATCTTTGTCATTAGCTGTGTTAATTATATGAAGGTTACCTGTGCCTTCAGTAATAGTGGCATCAGTACCATCGTGTTTGATTTCTAAATCAGCATCTGTACCAAATGTTGCTTTAGCATTGTCTTGC
>MDTD01174343.1_pt1 | contig 11540 bp, 7 predicted proteins | sample 811221 | NCBI WGS metagenome assembly MDTD01 (sample SAMN05326646, study PRJNA326480) | marine metagenome | isolation source: seawater | place: Pacific Ocean: South West | collected 2011
GAAACAGCTTCGAATCGCTGAAACAGAAAAATATGCACATGTCACATTTTTCATGGATGGTGGGCAAAAAGCAAACTACTCGATGATGGATACATTGCTGATTCCCTCCCCCAAAGTCAAAACCTATGACCAAACGCCTGAAATGAGTCTAAAAACCCTTAATCAAAAATTAATTGAGGCACTCCAGACATCTGAATATGATCTCATTATTGCAAATTTTTCAAATGCAGATATGGTCGGTCATACTGGAAAAATAGCGCAAACCATTGAAGCCATTGAGTGTATTGATCAAGCGTTAGGCGAGTTAATACCAATCATTCAACGCACACATACACATTGTATCATCACTGCAGACCATGGCAATGCTGAGTCTATGGGTACCCCTGAGCACCCTATCACTTCACACAGCAACAACCTTGTTCCTTTTGTTTATGTAGGGCCTGATGAATACCGCTGCGCATCGAAAAAAAGCTTGTCTGATATTGCGCCTACTGTTTTATCGCTCCTAGACTGCCCCATTCCTCAAGCAATGACAGGGAAATCTATCTTAATCCCTATCTCTTAATCCTCAAAACTCAATTTTTTGAAATCGTTGCCTTTAAAATCTAAAGACAGTATCATTAAAATCAGGATCAATGATTCATGCGAAATCTAACTAAAAAGGACTCTCGATATGCATTTTCTTAAAGCTCTCCTTACCTGCTTTTTTATATTAATTTCAACAAGTAGCGCACTGACCCAAGCAGCTCAAGACCAAATAGGTCAACATTCTATTGATCCTATTTCTGAACAAGATGTTGAACATTTTGCGACAGTCATGGCGCAAATTCAACACTACTACATCAAACCGACCACCACTAAAACACTTTTTGAAAATGCGATTCGTGGCATGCTCAATGGACTTGATCCACATTCTAGTTATCTGGATTTTGAAGAATTCAAGACCCTTAACACTCACACAAATGGCCATTATGCTGGCGTTGGCATTCAACTCATCCCTGAAAATGGCTTACTCAAAGTAATTGCACCAATTGATGACTCTCCTGCCGCAAGAGCGAATATAGCACCTGGGGACATTATTCTTAAGATTAATAATCAATTCACCAAAGATTTAGGAGCAGAAAAAGCACTTGCTTTACTTTCAGGAAAACCCGGCACCAAAGTACAACTCACTATATTCAAAAAAGATGAGCAAAAACCTAAATTAATCAATCTGATAAGGCAAAAAATTAAACTCAATTCTTCATCAACTAAAATGCTCACACCTAAAGTCGCTTATACTCGAATTTCAACATTTAGCCAAAACACTGCTCGAGAAATTTCAACACAGCTCAAGAAGTACCCATCCGCTCAAGGCTTAATTCTTGATGTTCGAAATAATCCTGGAGGCACTTTAGATGGTGCCACACAAACCTCTGACTTATTTCTAGATGCAAATCGCCTTGGAAAAAATAAACTGATTGTCAGCATCAAAGGCCGTGACCCCAGAATGAGTTCAAGCATTCATGCCACCCCTGGTGATATTCTAAAAGGCGCTCCTATCGTTGTGTTAATAAATGGCGGCTCTGCATCAGCCTCAGAAATACTTGCCAGCGCCTTAGCAGAACACAACCGTGGTGTTACCTTAGGTACAAAAACCTTTGGGAAAGGTTCTGTTCAAGCCGTTATTCCAACGACCTCAACTTCTGCGATTAAAATCACAACAGCGCTATACTATACACCTCGCAATCATGCTATTCAGGCAATTGGCGTGACACCTGATATCACTGTTCCTTACCAAACCATACCCCAGCTGGATGAACCCAATGCGTTGACCAATCTAATTGACGAAAGCCAGCTCTACAAACACCTTGATTCAAAACCTCAAAAGAAACAAACCACTGAATATGAAACACATCAAAAACTTGCACAAGATGACTTCCAGCTTTATCAAGCCCTTAAACTAGCACAGGGTATGCTGGCCATGAAAAATTAACCTCTTAAGTAATGACCATGATCTTAAAGCATTTAATGTTAACCCTAACCTTGCTGATATCTAGCATCACTCAAGCTAATTCTTTAGATCCTTCTCTAATACATTGGCTCAATCAGACCATTCCAGCAATTTTATCATTTTCATTTAAAGATCAACCGACAACGTACTGGAAACCCTATCAAAAACATTTCTCAAAGCAGGGGTGGTCAAGTTTTACATTGGCGCTTCAACACGCCAATACTATAAAAATGATCCAATCATATCAATTATCCCCTATCATTCAACTTATACCTCACCATGCTACAAACCTGCATAACACTCCATCATCACTTCATCTTAAGATACCTGCAAAAATAACTTATGCCTCTGAAAATAAAGCAATTATTCAGAAAGCTCTAATTGAAATTCAACTCTCCTCAAAAGCCCCCTTCTTAATTGATGCACTTATACTGCAACATCAAGGCTCATCAAAAATCATCAAAATTCCACCTAGAGGTTGTGCATTGCGAACACTACCTTAAAATAAGACAGCATCATTCTCCTCAAAAATATCTATTTTTAGTTTGAATAAAATTAATTTCCTTCACCTAAATGATTGAAATAACCTGATAGGCTTTGTTTCGAGTAATCAATCATTGCACCTTACATCATTGAAGGTATTGACTGAGGCTTTAACTTTATCTTAATGTTTTTAAGATAGAGTCACAAAGTTAATAATTATATCTCTATGAGGATAACATGCCCAAAACCACTTCAATCTTGCCAGACGACATAATAGAAGACGTTGAAAGACTTGCACATTGGCTTATGGCCGATCAGCATGAAACATGTATATTAATGTTTTCTCAATTCTTGGAAAAACCCCTCATTAAAAAAGCTTTATTTGAAGAAAAAAATCAATTACTTTATAACGCTATCTCTGAAAAATTATTTGAAAGCGCAGACACACTTATTGATGAAAAGATAAACGATAGCTATTCAGATGCTGTTAAAGAAAATTTTAAACAACATATTAAAGCGCATTTACTAGGTTTATTGCCATTCTTCGAACCTGAAAAAGGCTTAGAATTCAGCTCAAAGCACCTTGGAAGATTTAAAATAGAATCTGTTGATTCAATCACACCAAGAATATTTGGAGCCCCCTATGATCTTTATCATGTGACTGAAGGTGACGAATCAGGCATAGCATCTTCAAATATTTTATTTATGGGCACTAATCCAATTCCTACAGCCTCGGGTAGTTTTTGGACACGATTTGCTGATTTAATTCCAGGATTACCCATTGGCTTTATCCTAGATCAACTGGGCATGAATACTGTTGAAAAGTATGTTACACATGCACATGCAAAGGCTGATGGTAGATCTGTTAATTTTATTGGCCAAAGCCTAGGTGGCATTTTATCCATCATGGCAGGTGAACGTTATCCTTCAGCTCATGTATATGCGATTGCGCCACCTTTTTTACTCAACAAAACTTATATACTAACCTATTTTGGATTACTTTCATTTACAGCAACAGCATTAATTCTGATTGCAGGAAATATGATGCCCACAGTTGTTTTCGGCTATCCATCGAGCATTGCAGCTTTAATATGCGCAATGACAGTTAGTATACTGTTGATGTTGAGTCTCAAGCTTTTGATCAAGCCGACTCAGCCTATCACCCATACAGAAACCTTGCCAAAGCGAGTGATTTATAGCCATCAAGATGATGTTGTGCATTGGCTAGGTCTTAGAGCACCTAATAATTATACAATACGGGATATTCCACTAAAACCGATGCTTGAAATCAAAAAAAAAATCAGTATAGCATCATTCATTGATGCAGTATGCCTATCCCTCATTATTGCAGCTATCGATACAGCGATCATGCCTCTATCAATCTCTACAATTGTGATTATTTCATCAGCATTTCTAATAGGCCTCTTAGCACGAGGAATTGCTCAAACAATTTCATCTTATTGGTCACATATGCTGAATCGTCATGCTTGCCGAGGAGATTTTAACCCCGAAATAAATCATAATATAACACTTCATTCGCCAAAATCTCGAATCATGATTATGAGTCTGTTTCATACCTTGATTGCGTTGCCTTCTATGCTTATTCTCACACCCTATTTAGTCTTTATAAAACCAATACAAACCTTTTTAGCATGGATACATATTCCAAAACGCATGGTCAACCCCATGATTTTTTTAGCCTTATCTGCGCTATTGACATTGATTCCACCTATATCAAATTTTATCACTGTACAAATTAATCAAGCCCTTCATGCACAAGGTTTGATCCACTTAATTGGAGTCTATGCTCAAAATATAGGAACAGTCTTAACTTCGATGATTGCAATAACTATTTTAAGCATCAGTCTGTATACAATTTTTAAATGTTTAGGAAAGCTCCTATCCTTGTATGAAAAAACTCTAGGATGCTTAACGTCAACAACAATGGAGGATCAAGAGCCTTCTAGTTGCATTGGATCTAAAAATGATGATAAAGATGCTCTCTCACATCGAATATCTCGAAGCTTAGTAAAAAATGCGCATTCAAACCAATTTAAAGTAGATGATACTGTTAGAAAAGGCGAACAACCTATTGAAGGCAATAAAAATACTTTACAGTCATTAACCCTTACAAAGGATTTAAAGTGAAAACATAATCCTCAAAGCAATGGGCACCCTTTTAATTGAGAAATATACTTACATGATGAAAGCATGCTTAAACAGCAACCTCTGCACGAATATGCGGTTCTGCAATATAATTAATCAACTGAATATCTTCAAATGTATACTCAAATAAAGAACTTACAGCGGGGTTTAATTGAATCATTGGTAAAGAATGAGGGGTGCGCGTACATTGAAGCTTAACTTGATCAAAATGATTATGATAAATATGGCAATCTCCCCCTGACCAAATAAACTCACCTGGAACTAAACCCACTTGAGCTGCAATCATATGCGTTAATAATGCATATGAAGCAATATTAAAAGGAACACCTAAAAACGCATCAGCTGATCGCTGAGTTAATTTACAAGACAATGAAGGCCCTGAAACATAAAATTGCATAAATGCGTGACAAGGTGGCAAAGCCATTTGATGTAATGCGCCCACATTCCAGGCACTTACAATATGGCGACGACTGTTTGGGTTAACCACTAATTCATTTAATAAGACCTTAATTTGATCAATGACTTGGCCTGATGCATCAATCCAATGTCGCCATTGAGCACCATATACAGGGCCTAAATCTCCATTTTCATCTGCCCACTCATCCCAAATACTCACACCTTGCGCATTCAAATCTTTCACATTAGTGCTGCCTGACAACATCCAAAGCAATTCAACCACAATGCTTTTAAAGTGGCATTTTTTAGTTGTGACTAAAGGAAACCCTTCTTGCAAGTTAAACCTCATGTCATAACCAAAAACACTTCGTATCCCTGTACCTGTACGATCAGGTCGATCTGCACCTGAATTCATAATATGATCTAAAAAATTCAAATATGCTTCCATATGACCTCCTATTTGCAAGATTTAATATTCAAGTCTAATATAAATGATTCTATCAAAAAATGAGCGACTTGTAATGCATATTCCAATTCCACTGTTTGATCAGCCACAATATCTCAATGAACCACTTCATCCTTCTTTGAAATCACATTTAATGGATACAGGTATTGACTCAATTGAACATGAGTTTGAGTTATGCAAATCTTTTTTATTAAATTATCGAAGTTCTCCAGATACCTATAATGCATATCGACGAGAAATCGAGCGTTTATGTCAATGGGCTTGGTGGGTTAATCAATCTTCTCTGTGCTCATTAACTCGAAATCATATTTTAAATTATATTGATTTTATCACTCGTCCTCCAACGCACTGGATTGCCACTCAATCTTCACCTAGATTCACTGCTGATATAACAGGTCGTATTCCTAATTCAAAATGGCGACCTTTTTTAGTTCGTCCTAAAAAAATTGATCTTAAAAAAGGCCATACACAAACACATGTTGCCAATTACACTATGACTGATTCAACTTTACGCAGCTTATTTGCCGGAATCAGCACATTTTTCACCTATTTACAGCAAGAACAAATGATTCATCATCATCCGGTTCAATCCATTCGTCAAAAAAGCAGATTCTTCAAAAAAACACAGGTTAAACGCATTTCCAGAACATTGTCTCCTTTACAATGGAGCACAATATTACGCTGCACACAACAACATGCAACCTTACATCCACACTTTAATCGTCATCGTTTTATTTTATCTATGTTTTATTTGCTCGGCTTAAGAATTTCAGAATTAGTCCCCACCCATCGGCACACTCCTGTCATGGGAGATTTTTTTAAAGACCAACATCATTTATGGTGGTTCACGACGATAGGAAAAGGCTATAAAGAGAGAGAAATTGCAGTACCTGATGAACTATTAAGAGAATTAATTCAATATCGAACTTATTTGGGGCTATCCACTCGCTTACCCACACGAGGTGAATCTACCCCACTATTACCGAAAATTAAAGGCCAAGGCAGTATTGGTTTACGCCAACTTAGAAAAATGGTTCAAGCCTCTTTTGATTTAGCCATAGAACACCTTTCTCATCATGCATCTATTGATGAAGCTGATGAATTATCGGTTGCAACAACCCATTGGTTGAGACATACTGCTATTTCAGTTGATGTTCAACATCGCCCCAGGACACATGTTCGTGATGATGTTGGACATGAGAATATCGCCATTACAGATCTATATGTTGATATTGATCGTGTTGCACGTCATCAATCTGCTCAACACAAGTCTCTAATGCCTCAAGACTCAACCTGTATAGATGACGCTGATGAATAAACAGACCACAAAACTATCTATTGCTGTTTCTTCTCGTGCACTTTTCAATATGGATCAAGCACACCAAATTTATGAGCAACAAGGCATTAAAGCTTATGAGATGCATCAATTAGAGCACGAGAAACAGCCTTTACCTAAAGGTGTTGCTTTTAATTTGGTTAAAAAATTACTTTCACTGAATACATTAGAAGACATCGAAGTCTCTATCATGCTGATTTCAAGAAACAGTGCAGATACAGGCCTATGCATCCTGAATAGTATCGAGCATTATGAACTTGATATCACTCGCGCCAGCTTTACAAATGGTGCTTCTCCGTACCCTTATATTAAAGCATTTAATGCACATTTATTTTTATCTGCAAATGAACATGATGTCAGAGAGTCTTTAGATCGCGCTTGTCCAGCTGCACGCATTCTGAAGGCAAAAATAAATGAAGACTTTCCTGATCAATTAAGGATTGCATTTGATGGTGATGCTGTTTTATTTTCAGATGATTCTGAAAAAATTTATCAACGTTATGGCCTTAAGGCATTTGCACATAATGAAAAAAAAATGGCTTCAAACACTTTAAAATCAGGTCCTTTTAAAACCTTTCTAGATGCGTTGTGTGCAATACAACATAAGTTCCCTGAAGCTTCATGCCCAATTCGAACCGCATTAGTGACTGCACGCTCAGCACCTGCGCATGAACGTGTTATTTTGACATTACGTGCCTGGGGTATTCGGCTGGATGAGGCATTATTCTTAGGTGGACTGAAGAAAGGTGAATTTCTAGAAGCGTTTGGAGCTGATATCTTTTTTGATGATCAACCTGATCATTGTTCCAACGCAAGCGAGCATGTTACAACCGGACATGTCCCACACGGCATCATGAATGAAGCCATTCACACCTCTTCAGATGAATAAATACTCAGAAGCCATTCATTCAAAGTCGAAGCAAAAAGATCTGGTTGAGTTTCTTGAGCAAAATGAAGGCCTTCACCTAAATCATATACAGATAAATTAGAAAAGTTAATTTTAGCCCAAGCAATTGTGGACATTGTTGTAATAAAACCAGGCACGGTGTATAAGAGCGCTTTAGGCACATCTGATTCAACCAAATATTCAGCAGATTGTTGAATCAATGCTTTAACAGGCGTCATGTTTTCTCCAATAGGGAGCTCTTTAGCATAAGTAAGTAAAGGCTTACGTGACGCCAATGTTTTAAAAGGCCTAACATAATTCTGCATTAAATCAGAATCCATGTCTTTTAAGATGCTCATTGGCAAAAAACGTTCAACCAAAAAGTTTTCTTGAACAATCAACTTCTCAAGATCACGCATTCCATCTAAATCATGAATCAATTGTTGTACTGGCAATGAGAGCACATTTAAATCTCGCATTGGACGAATATGTGATTCATAACAAGCAACCCCTTTAATGCGATCGGGATAACGTCTTGCATATTCTAAACCAATAACAGATCCCCAGCCATGCATGACCAATGTGATTTGATTTAAATCTAATGCTTCAATGAATGCTTCAATGTATTGAATATGATCGAAAACTGTATATTCAATATTGGGTTTTCCAGATTGCCCCATTCCAATTAAATCAGGCGCAATACAACGTGAATGATTTGAAAGTTTTGGGATGATATTTCTCCATATTTGGGATGACACTGGCATTCCATGTAAAAATAATACTGGGCAACCTTCTCCTTGCTCTAAATAAAATAACGTACTATTAAGTATATTGATTGATCGTTCCTTGAACATGCGTCACTCCTCAATAATAATCAGGCTGAATCATAGTGATTTAAGCATTGAATTTAAACGAGACAGCTCATTAATCAGTACAAATATCATCGAAAAGTTAAGCTGTTTACGTTTTGATAAGTCTGAAGCACGTTTAGCCCAAACATGAATCAATGATTCATGTTCAGCAAACCAAGCATCGATCACTTGATCAAATGTTTGATCAACTCTTAAATTCTGGTGATATTGATATAAATGCATGGCTAAATCACGCTGCAAACAATCCAATTCACCTTTCAAGTGATAACGCGCAGAACGATCCCAATGTGTTTCTAAGGGCAACGTTGCCAACTGCGACCTTAACCAATATATGTCCATTTTTTCTGAAAATATAAAATATAAAGGGGCAAATGTTTTAATATCAGTATGCTGCTCTAGTGAGGCTTGTGCAATATTCAAAGCTGCATAGCCAAGCGGGATATAACTCATCATTTGAATAGAGTCTTCACTGAAATTATAGGGTGTCAATTGCTCTATTAACGCTTCATATTCTTCTTTGATAGGACCACGGAGCATTGAAGGCAATATCACTAATAATGCTTGAATCGATTCAGCTAAATTATTCAGTTCAGTTGATTCTAACTGATCCAAAGCCACTAAATGATTATTTAAAACCCAACGAACAGCTCGCCTTAAAAACATTCTAAGAGAATGATGGAATGTCATTAAAAGTTCAAACGGCAATGTATTTTCGTATGATTGAATAGAATCATAGATAGATTGAACTTTAAAGATTTTACGAACCATCATATATGCAGAAATAATATCAACGATTGATAATTCACACTCTTCAGATAACTCAGTTAAGAAAGTAATACCTAATTCATTGATAAAAGCATTACTTAAATGTGTTGAAATCATCTCTTTACGTAAAGGATGATCCCATAAACGATCTCCCATTTGATCTCTCATGATCAGTGGGAATGATGCTTCAAGAAATGCTTTACAGGCTGGGGCATCAACTAAAGCTGTTTTTAAAATATCATGCTGCAAAATCATCTTGCTGTAAGAAGGCAAAACAGATAACTCTGGACGCGTTAGAGACATTTTATAAGATAATCGATCTGAAACATCTTGCTTAGTGGGTAAATATTCCAAAGCTGGATCTAAGATGCCTCGTTCAACAGAAGCATACTCTATAAAAGCTTCATATGAAGCTAAATCCGTTGGCAATGCTAATGATTCAATCGATAGTGCTAAATTTTGGTCCGCATTATGTTTCAGAACCATCTCAGCTACATTCGGCTTCATATCAAGTAATAATTGATTTCGAGCCTCTAAAGTCATTTGATTTTGATTGACAAGTGTGTTGAGGAAAATTTTAATATTCACTTCATGATCAGAACAATCAACACCTCCTGAATTATCAATAAAATCGGTATTAATCACACCATTAGATAATGCATATTCAATACGACCTAACTGTGTCAAACCTAAATTCCCACCTTCTGCGAAGACACGACAACGTAAATCGCGGCCTTCAATCCTGAGTGAATTATTTGCATGATCGCCTACTTGGATATCTGTTTCATTTTTGGATCGCACAAAGGTTCCAATTCCCCCGTTCCAAATCAAATCCACTTCACTGGCTAATAGATGTCGAATTAAAGCTTCTGGTCGATAAGGTTTATTCTCTAACTTGAAGCGTGCACAGGCTTCTTGAGATAATTGAATAAATTTATCATATCGGCCATAAATTGCACCACCCGCAGATAACAAATCATGATCATAATCTGACCAACGGCTGCCTGGTGTATTAAATAATCGCTGACGCTCTCTAAAACTTTGTGTCGGATTAGGGTTTGGATCAATAAAAATATACTGGTGATTAAATGCAGCCACCAACTGAATTTTATCTGACAGCAACATACCATTACCAAACACATCACCTGCCATTTCTCCAATTCCAACCACAGAGAATGGCTTATTAATGTCTTGATTTAAAGCTTTGAAATGCCACTCAACAGAAGCCCAAGCACCTCGAGCGGTAATGCCCATTTCTTTATGATCATATCCAGTAGATCCTCCTGAAGCAAAAGCATCCATTAACCAAAAATTGTACTGTGACGATACTTCATTAGCAATATCTGAAAATGTTGCAGTACCACGATCAGCTGCAACCACTAAGTAGGGATCATCATCATCATAAGCGATGACCTGATCAGGTTTAATAAGCTTATTGTTAATTAAATTGTCTGTTAAATCTAATAAGCCTGAAATAAATAATTTATAACATTCAACCGATTCTGTTTTAACTTCGTTTTGATCCATAGAAGGTGTTATTTTTTTAGTGATAAAACCACCTTTTGCGCCTGCAGGAACAATCAATGTGTTTTTCCCTTGTTGAGCTTTCATCAGCCCTAAAATTTCAGTTCTAAAGTCTTCCCTACGATCTGACCAACGAATACCTCCACGTGCAACTTTATCTGCACGTAAATGAATACCCTCAACACGTTCTGAAAATACAAAAATTTCATATAAGGGTTTAGGCAAAGGCAAATCTGGAACAGCTGCTGAATTTAATTTAAAAGACAAATAATCACTCACCTTAGATTGGTACACATTCACACGCATGGTTGCCTCAATTAATGCGATATACATCCTGATGATTCGATCTTGGTCTGCTGTATCAACCTCTGATATAGATTCAAGCAATTTTTTTCTAGCTTCTTTAAAACGTTTCATGCGCGCTTGATCTAGAGCTGGATCAAACCTTAAATGAAATAACATTACAATTTGCTTTGCAATATTTGGAAATTTAGAAAAAGTTGACTGGATATACTGTTCTGTCAGACTGAAACCAATTTGTTTCAAATATCGAGCATACGCCCTTAAAATCCTGACTTCAAACCATTGTATTTGTGAAAGCAATACCAACTGATTAAATGCGTCACTTTCAGCTTTTTTAAGCCATACACGTC
>MDTD01088423.1_pt1 | contig 11539 bp, 16 predicted proteins | sample 811221 | NCBI WGS metagenome assembly MDTD01 (sample SAMN05326646, study PRJNA326480) | marine metagenome | isolation source: seawater | place: Pacific Ocean: South West | collected 2011
CGCTATAACACCTGTGCCACCCGTGGTCAAAGTAAGGTCAGCGTTTGAAGGTGCAGTTATAGTTGAACCTGTTACTGATAGGTCACCTATGTCTCTTGCGTCTACGTAGTCTTTGACAGCGGCACTTGTTGGGATCGTTGTGTCATTGTCATTGGAACCTATGCCTTCCGCTTCTGTTACTATTGCACTCGCTTTGAAGTTGTCCACTTCTATGTTTGAAACTGTTGTGTTATCTGCATCTAGTGTTGATACCGTACCTGTGAATGTTCCTGTGATGTTTCCTGTCACGTGTAGATTTTCTTTTATTGTGACCTGTGTTGAGTCACTTGAACTTAATTCAGTGCCTTTGATCTGTATGCCCTCAACACTTACTGAACCAGTACCTGACGTTGTCAGTGTTAGATCCGCATTAGATGGTGCTGATATAGTGGAACCTGTTACTGATAGGTCACCTATGTCCCTTGCGTCTACGTAGGCCTTGGTTGCGGCATCCTGCGCCGCAGTCGGATCTGCCAGGTTGTTGATTTTGAGACTGTTTACATTGATGTTTCCAGTACCCTGGGTGGATATTGATATGTCACCATTTGATGTATCGTTCTGTATTGTATCTGCCCTCACAGTTGTTGCTTCCATTAATGTGAAGTTCGCCTCACCGGCAATTAGATTTACATTTGTTCCGGATACAGTCACGTTTTGACCATCTGCTGGTGTTAATGTTATACCACCAGAAGTTGCTGATAATACGTTTCCGTCTAATCTTAAATTGTCTACGTTTAGTTGTCCCGTAGTAGTCTGTGTTCCTGCGTGTGTTATAGGTCCAGTCAACACAATGGCACCTGTTCCTGCAGGATCTATTGTAATGTCACCGTTTGAATTAGAAATAAATGTGTCTGCATTCACAGAACCTTTTACAGTCAAAGTTCCGTCGACTGTGCTGTTACCGGTCAATGTGTGGTTTCCTGTTGTTGTTATATCTGCTGTTGTCAATGTTCCTGATACAGATGCATTTCCTGTTACGTCTGTGCTAGTAGCAGTAAGTTTGATATCTCCTGTACCACTTGGATCAAGTATTAGATCTGCATTCGAACTTGATGAAATTATATTGTCATTGAGTGTAATGTTGTCAACTGTAACGTTGCCAGTCATTGTTGCACCATTGATGGTTGGTGATGTCAATACCTTGTTGGTCAAAGTTTGTGAACCTGTCAGTGTTGCCACAGTGCCATCAATCGCGATCGTTACTGTGTTTGCTGTACCTGCCGTGGTTATACCTGTACCACCAGAAAATTGTAAACTTTCTGAATCAAGATCAATACTCAAAGTCGTTGAGTCATCACAGGCAAAGTCTAGGTCCTGTGCTGTAACCTGTGAGTCAACATAGGCCTTGATAGATTGTTGAGTTGCTAGTTGTGTTGCAGAGTTACTTGTCATGTTGTCTTCGTCTGCTATTCCTGTAACAGTGGCTCCTGTAGCCAAAGCCAATGATGTACCTACGGACAGTGTGCTTCCTAGTGTTGTCGCACCAGCAACGTTCAATGTTCCTGTTGTTTGTATGTTCTCAGCAATAGTGATCTGTGTTGAGTCATCTGAACTCATCGTGGTTCCAACGAATTTTACAGCACCTAATTTGATGCTTCCTGTACCATTTGGAGTGATTGTGATATCGCCGTTTGTTACACCTGTAGTGATTGCGAAGTTATTTGTGTCCAAGTTCGCATCTAGTGTGTTGATGTCATTGTCACCACCGTATAATTCTACGAAGTTGTCGTTTATCTTGTCAAATGCCGTTCGTAACGGATCACCTGTACCGTCATTTGCACTTGAACCGATGTTAATTACTTGTCTAGCCATACTTTATATTAATCCTTCTTGTTATGGGTATTTATTTAAAATTCTATAAACCTAATGTAATTATTATAGGTCTATCAGTGTTCTTTGGAATTTGAACACCGTACTTGCATCAGATATATTTGTTGCTAACAACCTCACATTTCCATCATCGATGTCTGCGGTGAACGTGCATAATGGTGATGTGTAAGAAGTTGTTGATCCAAACACAGTCAGATATGCTTCAATACTGCTATCAGCACTTGGTCCATGAATCAGGTTCGCTTCCACTATTTCAAATCTAGAATTCGTTGAATCAGATATTGATATGAAGTATTTGGCACTCCTGTAAGTTGTTGAACTAAACGAGTCTATCTGTGTTGTCGCCGATGATGCCACCGTGGTAGTGTTGTCGTTGATGTCGGAGTGGTTCAGAGTTGCGCCAGCAGTCGCAAAACCTAGTTGTCCGCTTCCATCTGTTTTCAGGAATTGATTTGATGATCCGTCTGATGTTGGAAATTTTAATCCACTGATGGAAACTGTTCCTGAACCGTTACCTGACAGTTCTAGATTTGCATTTGAGGCGTTTGTTGAAATAGTGTTGTCTGCTATCGTCACCCCATCAATAACGAAAGAAGTGTTAACTGTCAATGTTGTAAACGTTCCCGCCGCGGCCGAGTTAGCGCCTATCACTGTGCCGTCTATGGCACCTCCGTTGATGTCTGCATTGGCTATCAACACACTGCCTGTGCCTGATGCTGAAAGAACTAGGTCTGAGTTGGACTGTGTTGTTGTGATTTGGTTGTCCTCTATGGAAATATTGTCATCTATGATAACCTTTGGAGCAGTCACTGACCCAGTGCCACTAGGTGCAAGTACCAGGTCATCATTGCTACGATTGGCAGATATGTTGTTGCCACTAACTGTTATATTGCCCGAGAATAATGGTGACTCATACAGTTCCGTGAACATGGTGTTCACACTCTGCATGGCACTTCGTAAAGTGTCACCTGTTCCGTCGTTGGCGTTTGATCCTACATTTAAACTTATTCTTGCCATCTTATACCTTGATACTTCTCCTCACAAATTTTATCACTTGACTGTTAGTGTTATTTACTTGACCTAGTAATCTTACATTGCCGCTGTTCACGTCTGCTGATATTTCAATTGAATCATATACTGTTGAACCGTCATTTGTACCATTATCAGCACCTTTGGTAATGCTGATGTACGCAACTCCACCCCCATCGTGAGTTACGTTTGCCTCAAGCAAGGCGAACCTGTTTGCTGTGGAATCTGACACCTGTATTAGGTATTTTGCACTTCGATACGTTGATGCACTGAATGAATCTATGGCCTGTGCTGTTGAGTTGCCGGTAATGGTCGCTGTGCCGTCAGTGATCAACGTACTGTCAAATAGGATAGGTGAAGTGACAAATGATAGTACGCCTGATCCATTTGTTTGCAAAACCTGGTTTGCTGAGCCATCACTATTGGGCACTTGGATGCCATTCAACGTCACCTTTCCAGAACCACTGGCACTAAACTCGAGATCGCTGTTTGATGCGTTCGCTGACACTGTGTTGTCACTGATGGTTACTCCGTCGATGGTCAGTGCAGAGTTGTTGTAACTCAGTGTGGAGAAAGTTGCCGCCGCTGGGCTAGATGCACCTATCACCGTGCCGTCTATGGCGCCTCCGTTTATGTCAGACACAGAGGTCTGTATTTTGCCTGTTCCTGATGCTGTAAGCACTAGATCAGCGTTGGAAGTATTGGTCCTTATGTTGTTGTCTGACATCCTGATGGAGTTGTCTATGGTGAGATCGGAAATCTTGACAGCACCCGTGCCGTTTCCGGCCAACACTATGTCCGAGTTAGATAATGTTGTACTGATGTTGTTGCCTATGAAGTGTATCTGTGATGATGCCGAATCCGTGGCGTACAACTCAGTAAAGTTGTTGTTGATCTTGATGCCCGCACCTCTGATAGTATCTCCCGTGCCGTCATCGGCCTGTGCTCCTATGTTAATTATTTCCTGTGCCATCTCAGACTTAACCTTTTATTATAGACTGACTTTAACCGTAGCACCATCTCTGTACAATCTGCCTGCGACTCCTGGGTCCGATGTTGGAAGCGCCGAGAAATCAATTTGTGAACCTGCTACGGACAAGTTACCAGCGAAACTGGCATTGGCACCGCTGAAAGTCAATGCTGTGGTTGTTCCTGATTGAATCAAAAGATTTCCACCTGAGGAAGTAAACAAACCAAATTGGACTCCGTCGTACCTGAAGATAATATCCTTGCCGCCAGCGTCTAATATTATATCTGATTCAGCATCAAATATTATATTAGTTGAACTTGATACTGTTTGTGTTGTTAATTCAATCTTGCCTGATCCGTTCGCACCTAGTTGTAGGTTTGAATTGGAAACAGTTGTTGAAATTTTGTTGTCATTGATCTGGATGTTGCCGTCAACTTTTAAATTGTTTACTGTTACAACACCTGTTCCGTTTGCACTCAATGTTAAGTCACTGTTTGTTGCGATCGGTGTTATTGCCGCATTATTGATTTGTAATTGATCTATTTCAACGACGCCTGTACCGTTCGGTTGAACCTTTATGTTGCCGTTGGTTACACTTGTTGTCAATAATCCCGTGTCACCATCACCAACCAACGAGTAAACTTCTTCAAAATTGGTGTTGACCTTAGTCATGGCCGTACGTAAAGAATCGCCTGTTGCCGGATTTCCTAGTGTTCCTGTGTCTATGTTTAATCTAGCCATATATCTAATATACATATTTATTAAATAAAATTGATGTTTGTCGAAGCATTAAAGACTATGAGATTATACGAACGCCAAAGCAAATGCGGCGTTTATCATACCTTTCACCGGAAAAACACCATATTTGTGTTCAAGTGTGACTCCTGCGGGGTGACATTCTTGAGACCAAGATCAAAAGTGGATCCTGAACGTGCAACCAATGACTACAAACACGTGTGTTCACACTGCGATACAAAACGGTTTGCACAAAAAGTTAGTGTTAAAATGCGTCGGGTGTATCAGATAGACGCCAGCAGTACCAAGACCCTATAAAGTTCTCCACTTGATGTCATCACGTTGTCCGCTTATCCATCTCTGTAGGTCGGCGTAGATACCACACTTTATATTTGTTTGATCAAAGTACCACCTCAAAAAAGGATTACCTTCGAGGTATTCTTTCCTGTTGATGAAGTAGAAGTTTGTGTTTGGAAACTTTTTAAAAATTTGTCTTAACTGATACATCCATTCGTACTTCAAATAAGCCTTCATGCTATCACGGTTTGGATAGTTAGGTGTGTTTTTGTAGATGTTGTTCTGTATCCTGCTGGGCGTTTCCATCTCCCACTGTTGGGCACCCATTATGTCAAACGCCATTATCACTATATTTTTGATACCGGACTCCGCGGCCATTAACACTGCACTACAACCAGAGCCACGTGCTTTGGAGAAGTCGTTGGTCTTGATCTTGCCACCTTTTTTGATGTCACCTCCTCGCCATATCCTGTATATCTTGAGTCCTTCAGGTACATCCATCTCTTTGTCGCCTTCACAGATAAAGTTCCATTTACTGATGTCATCTGGACCGTGTATTGCAGGAGACTCCTTGCCATTGTTGTGCCAGTTGGCCAGTTCTTCATACATTGGCGGATTGACTGCGACAATGTGATCGCATAGCATTGGATGGTCACGGTATATGGCGTTGCATCCATATATGACACCTTGTCCTCGTAAACTATCTATTGGAAAAATATTTCTTGATTCACCGTTTCCGATTATGTAAGCAGTATCCATTAGACACCAAATGATTCTCCGCAACCGCAACCTGATTGTGCGTTTGGATTTTCAATTGTAAATTGAGATCCGAATAATTCTTCTTTCCAGTCAATTTTCGTTCCTGCAACATACATCATGGATGTCTCGTCAACTACAAACCTGGTATTATCAAATTCAACTACTTCGTCGTCCTGACCTATGTCTTCTTTTTTATCAATAAAAGTCCAATCGTATTTGAAACCGGCACAACCGCCACCCTTGACCGCTAGACTAATGGCATACTTGTCAGGATGTTTAGCCATCATTTTGTTCATTTGATTCTTTGCTTCGTCTGTGATATCAAACCATTTCATACTAATACTTATTAATCTTTATTCCCCATATTAAAAACTCCGATTGCTAACCAGAATCTAGTGGCATCTTTTTTCTTCTCAAAACTCATATATGCGTTTTGATTTTCCCAATGGTTCATAGGATTGCTTATTTCCTGGCAAGGTTCGAACCACCAACCCCATTTACCCACACAATTAATTTGACACCATTCTATGCATTCTCCCATTATTCCGTTGCTGTTCATGTCGATATTGAATCTAAATTTCTGCATGTAACCGCAATCATCTGGAACTTCGTCCATTTTAGGATTGCTCCTTTTGACTTTTACTTTGCCGTAACTTTTCATCACTTCCAATTGTCTATTACCCATTGATCTCCACACTCCATGGGATTAGGTGATCCATGGAATACAGCAACTTTGTTGCCTGGTTGTACCTTGCAAGGTGACCTAAATAACTTTTTGCCATCTTTGGTTAATAATTTTGTATCCTTCAATCCTATCATCTCCCATTTGTATGACCTTATCCATTCATCTGGAAACCACGTAATGTCGCTTGTTGCTCTCTTTGTTATCCAATCCTGATCACCGTGGTTCTGTGACATAATCTGTGATGATCTGTCTTTAAACTCGTTCCATAGATAGTGCATGGTTCCTGCTTGCCATCTCATGCAACTGGAGTTTGATAGTTTCCAGTCCTTTATCCTACACCTGTTGAAGTCTTTGATTATGTTAAACTTACCTGGGTGTGAGAACAAGGGATCTATGTTGTCAAATATTACAACATCAAGGTCAAAGTACAGTATATTTCCTTTTAATGGCATCTCAGGCGCGAACATCCATAACTTGCTCCACCAGGATTTGATCCACGGATCGTTAGGTAACTTTATTACATTTATGTCTGGGTCAAGTCCGGCTGGATCGTCAGTAAGACAATGAAATTGGTGCGGCAAAGTTGTGTGTCTTTTCACCATGCTGTTCAACACATTTGCGTATCGTGAGACATATTTGTTACCCCACTTGACACATACCACATGATTGTCATCCATTGCTCAGAGCCTCCATTTGTATCTGTTTCCAGTCCGCACTGTCGAGCGTGTACGGGTAGTCTGTTTCTACCGTTGGACCTAATATAGTCCTTATGCTGGTGATGTCTAAGTTATCACTCATGATTTCATGTATCTTTTCTATTGAAGCGTCAGTGCCAAAAGTTCTTTGCAGATCAACCTGTCCAATCTTGATGTATCCCAAGGAGAGTCTTGGATCCTCCCAATCAAAGCCGTTGTCTTCTAGCCACGCCCTATAATCATCCATTTCTCTTTTTTTAAAATCGTCTTGCTCTGTAATTGTTTTGCCCCATTCAACATCAAATTCTCCTGAATAGTATCTTTGATGGTTGATCTCTGAACACAATGCCTCGGTCATTTTTGGTGCGTGTTCATCCCTGAAAACTTCATATAGTGTTTTGCCCACCTGGCTCCAGTGCAGATAAACACCACCCAACTCCCTGTCATATCTATTTTGTTTGAACAGCTCAAAGTCTTCGTCATGTAGGTCATATCTAGGAGCCTTGAGGAAAGTTGTGATCTGTGAAGGTCTCATCCATTCAGGTTCAAAGGATTTTTTACGGTCAGCGTGAACCCAACTCTCGATCTCGTGGCAAATGTTGTTAAGTTGACGGATAGCATACTTGGTGTCTCTGTCCGCCTGCTTGTAGAATTCTGACGCCTTCCATGCAGTGCCTTGCAGTTCCTCGAAATACCTGTGCAATTTGTTACAGGCGTCATGCTTCAATCTCTTGCCCGGTGTCTTGGATTCGTCGCCGTCAACTGCCTTGCCTATGGGGAGATTACCGCTGTACTGGAAATCATCAGCACTGAAGGGATCTATTTTTTCATATGTGGGTGTAAATTTATAAGAATTTATCTTGGCAATGTTCCTGTTGAGTTCGCCTACGAGATAACTTAGGTTTCTCTTGGAGTCTGCGAAACCTAGGAAGCAGAAGTTCTTTTCTAGTATCCTTTTCTGTTTCAGATTGTCCTTTAGTGCTGACAGCCACCTGTGTCCAAGCGGAGTGTCATAGATCTGGAAGTAGTAGGCCCTACCTGTAAGGCCTACTCTCACCATGTCGTGAATAAAATTATTTTCTTCTGTAGATGGCACTGTTGGCTCCGTGTTCCATGCACTCTACCTCTACCACATAACATCTATTATTAGTTTTTGCTCTGATCATACTATCCGCAAAATCAAATGCGTGTTTGGCAAACATTTCGGCACCAACTCCGTCCATGACAGTGAGACTCGCAAGATCCATCTCTTCAAGTTCTTTGAATTTGTCCATGTGTGGATCATTGCTATCCACAACCATCTTGTGGTCGAAACTGTTCTCTAGCCATTTCTTAAGTGGCCTCAGAGAACCAAAATCAACTGCCCAGTTCTTGTTGTCTAGTTCTTTGCAACCAAATGTGAATTTGAATGCTAGACTGTATCCGTGCAATAGGTGACAGTGTGAATGATCTGCGTTGGGTTGTCTGAACACCGCAGATAGTCCTATGTTGTGTCCGTATGTTTTAGTTGAGTAGTAAGTCATCGTTTCTCCTAGTTTGATGACTTGCAGAGTGTTTATAGAGGGGTGAAAGTCTTTGAGTCCTCTCGATCATCAGTTCAACTTCTTGTTCACCTTCTGATCTAGATCTATCTGGAACGCGGCATCTCTGATGCGTTCCGTCAGTTCATTTGGTATATTTAACTCACCGTCTATGATACTTTTCAAAAAGTGTATCAGTACGGAGAATTCCGGTCTATTTGCCACCGTCTCTGGGTCTACCCCGTTCTTCTCCATTGCGTTCAGCATGGCTTCAGACACGTCGACCAGGGCGGTGATGCTTTTGTTGTGTTTGTCAAAAAGTTTCATTATGTGATGATACTAGGTTTTTTTGGCACCTCTATCTTGCTGAACACTTTGTTGTATTCCTGCTGTATCTTTTCATTGATGTAGGCGATAGATGTTATCTTATCCTTGGCAATGTTGATAGGCTTGTTCTGTTCCGCGGTGGAGAAAAATGTGCCAAATGCCAGACCCTGAGGACCTTGCATTAGGACAAGTGCTTTCTCTATACTGATGTATGAGTCCGCTCCGCTTACATATTTCGCAATCACTTCTTCTCCTGAAGCAAGTTTAAGAGTTACTGTATCTCCATCTTTTATATTTTCAAACATAACCTTATTATAAACTATCCTATCAAATTGTCAATGTATTTTCTTAGTTCTTTATCTTGCACGTTTGGTGGAATGATGTTCATGAAGAATATCTGGTAACTGTCACTTCCGTACTTGCCTATGCCATGTAGTTCTCCCGCGTCTTTTTTATCCCACGTGAGATACTGTTCAGTCATTTTCCTAATCCTTTTTGATCTAACTTCCCACATGCCTAGTGGTTTCAAAATCGCTTGTTGTGTTTTCAGTCTTCCACGCAAGTACGCTCTTGGGTTTGGATATCTTTTGAAAAGTTTTGGTAAGATCTTCTTCACGTGTTTTCTGTATGTGAGGTTCAGGCACATAACACCGACCATGTGTTTCCATTCCTTATGCGGATGTTTTATCTGTTGCTGGACCATGAGGTGATCCATCATTGGCTTAATCATACAACAATTTTATATGTTATTTGTTTTTTGTCAACTGTTTATTGATAAACTTGGCCATACCATCATAGGTTTCCTGGAACACGTTCGAATGCTGGCTCCATTCCTTTGGCATCTCCCAACGATCATGATTTACCACGATCCATCTAGTGTCAGGATCTGAGTATCCCATCAACTTGTGGAATTGGTATATCCAGTAACTAGGATCAACTGGTCTCTTGATGTAGGTGTAGCCTTCTGATCCTGTGTACATATTATTGATCTTTCCTTTTTCTAATGGATGTAGATCAAAACCCAGCATGAAAATGGCTTTGGGTTTGAACGTTAGACCAAGAACACCAGCGTAAGGACCAGTGCCCCAATGAAAAGGTTCGTCCTGTCTCTTCTCTCCTGAGTAGGGAAGATCTGGAAATTTTTTCACGTTGGGCCAGTGTGCAAATTGATTGGCCCAGTTGTCCCTGGTGTATATTGTGGTGCCTTTACCAACCGCATTTACGGCCTGTTGACACATGTGCCTGTCAGCACAAATAAGATATTCTGTTACGTAGTCTCTGTAAATTGCATTACAACCAATTACCGTGCTGAAAATTTTTAGTGGTGAAATATCAAATCCCCTACGGCTTTCACCGTTGCCAATGATGCTTACATACTTGGTCATAATCGTATTTAATCACCCCTTTAAACGCACACAGACGTCTGCACACTGCTGGTAAAATTAATCTTGGAACACGTGATCATGTCAGTGATTTCCTGTTATTAAATGCCATACGGTGCGATATTTGTCCCAGGCTTTTTGTAGTGTTGGATACTTCCTTCTCAACTCAATTGCTTCTGCATTTACCATTTCCGCCTCTTCAGATGCCTGTTCCTCGTCCTTTGCCCGTTGTGATTGCTCAACTAATATCTTTTCGCCGTTTGGTAATTGTTCGTACACTGTCTCGCCGCCATCTGGTGATACATACACTGGATTTTTTCTTCTCCTCTTCATTAATAATAATGCGTGTGGTCAGCACCTGGGTGAGCGTGTCTCATACCACCTATCTCCTTGCTGTCGTTTTTATGCCTTGGTATAAAATGGATGTGTGGCCACATGATGGTCTGCCCTGCACAGAGCCCTATGTTCATGCCCACATTAAATCCATCTATCTCGCCCTTCTTTATTTTTTCATTGCCATAGTCGTAGGCCAAACCATAGGACCTGCCTATAAAGTGTGAATTATTTTCTTTTGGTATGAATAGTGTATGTCCTGGCACACAAGGATACTTGTCTTTGAACACAAATGTGAAATCTGATTCCATGATGGGTGTGTCATTGCCCAGCCATATGGCCTCGTCAACACTGTCAACTGATTCAAATTCTTTCTTGTAGATAGGTTTTTTCGATGGCATGCGTTTTTATAATTCCTATCTTTATATTACTAGAATTTGGTCTGTGTTGCAACTGGATTTTTTGCCAATATTTTGTTTTTGTGACTGATTTGTTGTAGTCCAATATACCAAGCAAGTTCACAAGTGCTTTCCTTACCTTCTCAGCACCCCCGTGTTTTTTGCAGGTGTCAGATCTTCCAACGTGGACAATTTTGTTTTTAATTTTGATTTTATACACGCATGGCAACTTTATCCATTTGGTCTTTGGATTTTTACTGTGCCTTATCTTGAAATCCTCTATGGTGTACAGATCCTCTATTGAGTACCAACTAATATCTGACATTCTTTATGCCCAGTTGTTTGTACACACGTTGCACTTTTTTGGCCTGGAAGTAGCAGTCTTCAAGAGCATTGTGTAGTCCTGTTCTCTTCTCGTTTGGATCACGTGGCACCATCGCGAACAAAGTCCTTGAATCTCTGATCTGCCAGTATTGCCATGGCTGTGGGTGTCCCAGTTGAGCGTATATGTTCTGTAAGATTGCATAATCAAACAGAGGA
>MDTD01185462.1_pt1 | contig 11538 bp, 8 predicted proteins | sample 811221 | NCBI WGS metagenome assembly MDTD01 (sample SAMN05326646, study PRJNA326480) | marine metagenome | isolation source: seawater | place: Pacific Ocean: South West | collected 2011
GCCGGAATGGCCGGAGTGGGGCAACCCGATTAACAACAAATGGGATTATGACTACATCAAGTCCTACTCCCCCTATGACAACGTCACGGCCAAAGACTACCCGCATATTCTGGTGACCGCCGGTCTGACTGACCCGCGTGTGACCTATTGGGAACCCGCCAAATGGGTAGCCAAACTGCGGGAGCTGAAAACCGATGACCATGTGCTGCTGATGCACATGAACATGGGCGCCGGGCACTCCGGTACCACCGGCCGTTTTGCCGGACTGGAAGAAATTGCCCTGTGGCAGGCCTTTGTTCTGACCTGCTTTGACCTGTCGTAACTTTTATCGACTTGGCCCCGCTTGTGCGGGGCTTTTTTTGTGAGCGGTTTTGCGGCTTGACCCAACCGGACGCCTCGGTCATCATAAATAAACTTCATTAAACACAACAAAGGTTTATGCCCGATGCGTTTTTCATCCGCTGCCCCTGTTTTTTTGCTGGCTCTGGCTTTTGGTACGTCGGTTCACGCCGCTGACACCGCTTTAACCATTTATTCCAAAGCCACACCCGGCTCCATTAACCCGGACATGTACCGCCCCGTTCCCGGCCGCGGCATGGGGTATGGCTATGGGGGGTCAGTGCCCGGTTATGCTATGGTGCGCCATGTTCAACCGATGACGCTCACCCAGGGGACCTCTACCCACACCTTTGACGATGTCGCCGCCTACCTTGACCCGACAACGGTGGTGTTTCGTTCTTTAACCAACGAAAAAACCCGCGTGGTGGAACAGAACTTTTTGTTTGATCTGGTTAACCGGCAAAAGCTTTTGCAAAAATATATTGATAAAACCATCACCGTGGAAGTGGCGCATGGGGACAGTATTGAACGCTATACCGGTACCCTGCTGAGCACCGATGGCGGCCTGACTCTGCAAGAGGCGGGCCGCGGCTTGCGGGTGCTCAACACCTATTCCAACATTAAACTGCCTGACCTGCCGGAAGGCTTGCGCACCCAGCCCACGCTGGAGTGGCAACTGTGGAGCCCGCAAAGCGGTGAGCAAAATGTTGAAGTGGCCTACCAGACTGGCGGGCTGACGTGGTGGGCCGATTACAACCTGACCTTCACCCCCGGCGAAGACGCCAACAGCGGCACGCTGGACGTGGGCGCGTGGGTAAGCATTATTAACCAGTCCGGCGCCACCTATGATGACGCCAAACTCAAATTGATGGCCGGGGATGTGCAGCGGGCGCAGCCTAAAAGGCATTATCAGCAAGAACGTATGATGGCCATGTCCGCTATGGACACGGCGCCTGCGGCGTTTGATGAAAAGGCCTTTTTTGAATATCACCTGTACACCTTGCCGCGCCCGGCGACTCTGCGCGATAACTCCACCCAGCAAATGGCGCTGTTTGATGCCGTCAATGATGTTCCGGTAGAAAAAGTTTTGCATTATTACGGTAGCCAATCCTTTTATGGCTGGGGCAACTCTCCCAATAGTAATCGTGATTATGGTGTTACGACCGGCAATAAAAAAATTGATGTATATTTAAAATTTAAAAACAGCGCCGATATCGGCCTTGGTAAGCCCATGCCCGCCGGGCGGATTCGCGTCAACCAGCGGGACACGGCTGACGGCTCGTTGGAATTTATTGGTGAGGACACCATTGACCACACCCCGAAAAATGAAGAGGTGATGATTAAACTGGGCAGCGCTTTTGATGTGGTGGGCGAGCGCACCCAGACCAACTTTTATGTGGACCACAGCCGTAAAATCATGACCGAGAGTTTTGACATTACCCTGAAGAACCACAAAGAGCAGGCGGTCAAAGTGGTAGTCAAAGAAAACCTGTACCGCTGGAGCAACTGGAGCATTACCAAAAGCTCCATGAACTATGACAAAAAAGACAGCCGTACCATTACCTTCACGCCGACCATCCCGGCAGATGGGGAGGTGACCATCAGCTATACCGTAACTTATACATGGTAACGGCATAAAAAAAGAGCCCCCAATTGTGGGGGCTCAATTTTTTCGTTAATAAATTTATCAGCCGGAGACGGTCATGCCGTCCACCCTTACGGTGGGGCTGTTGCTGGCATATTCAAACACCAGGTCATCAGCGCAGGTGGCATTGGCCAGCATGGCCTTAAGGTTGCCGGCGATGGTCGCGCCCTGCACATATTCGTTGGTGATTTTGCCGTCGCGGATAATGAAGCCTTCGGCAATGTAAGACACATCGCCGGTGGTGGGCACAAAGCCCTGCCCCATCACACCGGTCACGAACAGGCCCAGCTTAATGTCTTTGACCAGTTCGTCTTTGCTGACCGAGCCGTTTTCAATCCACACATTGCTGGTGGATGAACGGCCGTTGGGCTCCAGTCCCAGTTGGCGGGCACTGCGCACCCCCACCCGCAGGTGGTTGAGCACACCATTTTCCACCAATTTCAGCTCTTCAGGCCCGGCGATGCCGCTACCGTCAAACACCCGGGAGCCCAAAGCTTTGGCCCTGGCCCAGTTGTCGGTGATGGTCAGGTTACCAAACAACTTTTGGCCCAGGTCACTCTGGTCCAGAAAGCTTTTGCCTTCCGCGACCAGTGAGCCGCCCATGGCGCGAAGAAGGTTCCCCAGCAACACATGGCTGGCCAGCTTATCCTCAAACACCAGCGGCAGTTTGCCGGTGGTGCCAAGTTCGGTCTGGTTCAGCATGTCACGGGCACGTTCCCCGGCCTTACGGCCAATGGTTTTTACGTCCGGCATATCGCTGAAGTGACGACGGGCGGCGCCTTCATAATGAATCACCTTTTCGTCGTTTTCTTCCGCCACGGCCGAAACCGAGCCGCCGTACATCGTGCCTTCCCGTTCCCCGGCAAAGCCGTTGCTGGTGGCTATAGCCATATGGCTGTGGGCGGCTGAAACCGACGTATCCCGCACAGCGTAGACTTTGTCCACCTGCCGGGCCGCTCCTTCCATATCCAACGCCATGGCCAGAAGGTCATCAGGCTTGGGCAGGCCGGTGCTGTCCACCATATTGAGCTTTTTGGCCCAGGTGTCCAACTGGGTCTGGTAGTGTTTGGGGTCCGGCAGGCCGGCGTATTTGTCCTCCGGCACCATACCGGCGGCGGCAATCAGGTTGTCAACCAACTCATTGATGGCCTCCGGGGACATGTCCTCGGTATAGCCGCTGGCGGACTTTTTGCCGATATAGACGGTCAGCGACAGGCTGTAGTCGCGGCTCATTTCTGAGCCTTCCGACTTGCCGTTGTCCACCGTGATTTCCAGCTCTTGTGAGGAATACACCCGGCATACCGCATCGGTCGCGCCGGCCTTTTGCGCCTGTTGGACTGTTTGTTTACAAAGTTCAAGGTTTGTCATGACGTATTACCTCCTTAACCGGTTCCGCCGACTTTGATGGAACCTTTGTTGATGCGGATGGTGGGCTGCCCCACGCACACCGGCACGGTTTGGCCGTCTTTGCCGCAGTTACCGTCACCATGGTCAAGGTCACCGGCCACACCGGTCACATGCTTGTACGCCTCACGGCCGTCGCCACCAAGGGAGGCCCCTTTTACGTACGGGCCCAGTTTGCCGTTTTCAATCAGACGGGCTTCATTGGCAACGAACACAAATTCACCACTGGTGATATCCACCTGACCACCGGAGAAGGACATGGTAAAAATGCCTTTTTTGACATCTTTAATCAGCTCTTCAACCGTGGCGTCGCCGGGCAACATGTAGGTGTTGGTCATGCGCGGCATGGGCTTGGCGTCATACGATTCCCGCCGGGCGTTACCGGTCAACGGCATGTTGAGGGCGGCGGCCGAAATTTCATCGGTCATCAGTCCCACCAGAATGCCGTCATCCACCAGCAGGTTTGTGTTGGGCGGGTTGCCTTCATCGTCAAAGTTCAACGATCCGCGGCGCTTGTCCAGCGTGCCGTCATCAACAACAGACACCCCTTTGGCGGCGATACGCTCACCAATTTTATTCTGGAAGGCGGCAATGCCTTTGCGGTGGAAGTCGGCTTCCAGCCCGTGGCCAAAGGCCTCATGCAGGATAACGCCGCCCCAGCCGTTGGTAACCACAATGTCGTAGTCATCGCCGGCTTTAATTTCCACCGAGCTCAGGTTGTTTTCAGCCTGCTTAAGGGCGTTGTCGGCGACCCGCTGCCAGGCGATGTTATCAAACAGAACATCCACCGGGTAACGGCCGCCCAGGCTGTCGCTGCCGCTTTCTTTGCGACCGTTTTCCTTGAGGATAACGGTCACATACAAACGGCACAACGGGCGGTGATCACTGACCACACGGCCGTCGGCACGGGCAATCAACACATTTTCGCCTTCGGCAAACAGGTTGATGGACGCTTGCAACACGCGGCTGTCTTTGTCCCGCACATAGGTGTTGATGTCCTGTAAAAGCTTGCCCCACTGGGACAGGGTTTTACCGGCAAACACGTCATCGGCCGGGTAATGGACTTGACCCGCTTTGCCTGCCTGTGCGGGCACAGGTACATTGGCTTTGCCTTCAGTGGGCAGGCCCTGCATATACGCGCAGGCCTGGGTCAGGTTGTCTTCGGTGAGGTCATTGAACGACACCATATCGGCCACCGTACCGTTAATACGGCGCAGGCCGCCGCCGGCAAAAGTGGTGAGGCCCGGGGAGCGGACAATGTTGTCCTCCAGTGACAGGCTCATGGTTTTGCCCTGGGCCATGTACAGCTCTCCGCCGGTGCCCTTTTGCAGGGCCGGGGTCATGGCGCGGCGAATGTCGTCCTCACTCATATTGAGTTTAGAAAGGATAATGTTGGTACCACTCACGCGGTTTTCTCCTTTACGGTTGGTTTAAAACACAGCTTTAAAGCTTGAACAATTTAAAGCGTTCAGTCAAAGAAGATTGGTTAAAAAAGTTTTGATGCACCAATTTCATGGTTTGGCAACATTAGCACAAATGTTGTATGCACAACAAATAAAAAGCCCCTTTGGCGGGGCTTGTTTAATAGTTACGGCCATTTGACCTCCGGCGGCATGGACATCAAAATGGCTTCCGGGTCGCCGCCGCTTTCAAAGCCGAATTTGGTGCCACGGTCATACAACAGGTTAAATTCCACATAGCGGCCACGGCGGATGAGCTGGTGCTCTTTATCGTCCGTGGTGTAATCCATATCTTTTCGGCGCTCTACAATTTCGCTAAAGGCTTTTAAGAACGCTTCACCGGTAGCTTGGACAAAGGCAAAGTCTTTATCAAAATCACCGCTGTTCAAATTATCAAAAAACGTACCGCCGACACCGCGGGGTTCGTCACGGTGGTGCAGGTGGAAATATTCATCGCACCATTTTTTGAATTTGTCATAAGCGTCCGGCTGGTAGCCGTCGCAGGCTTCTTTTAAACAGGTATGGAAATAGGCGGTGTCTTCATCAAACGGGAAAAACGGGGTTAAATCCGCCCCGCCGCCAAACCAGCCCCAGCTGGTTTCAATACGGCGTACGTTCATGTGTACGGTGGGCACCATGGGGTTTTTCATATGCGCCACCAGCGATACACCGCTGGCCCAGAATTTGCCGTCAGACTGTTCCGCCCCGGGGATTTGGGCACGGAATTTTTCGTCAAACGTGCCGTGAACGTTGGAGAAGTTCACCCCGACCTTTTCAAACACCTCACTGCGCATAACCCGCATTTCGCCGTGGCCCTGCAGTTTGTCTTCGGGTGTTTTTTCCCACGGTTTAATATCAAAGGCACCGTGACCGTCCAACTGTTCAAATCTGGCGGTGATGCGTTCTTGCAGGTCTTTAAAATAACTGGCGCACACATCGCGGCGTTCCTGGGTGGTGGGTTCAATAGGGGCGGTTAAGGCCATGATGGTATCTCCCTTTTTTCCTTACGGCCACGTTATACAGCAGTTGGGGAAAAATTACTACATTTAATTACCACAACTTTAATGTGGATTCTTTTTCCTTGCCTGCCTTCCCCTACCCTGCGCTATGCTAAAGACATGAAAAACAAGACAAGCGCATTACACGGTTTAAAAGTTCTGGACCTGTCCCGCGTGTTGGCAGGGCCGTGGGCCAGTCAGATGCTGGGGGATATGGGTGCGGAGGTGATTAAAATTGAACACCCCAAAGGGGATGACACCCGCCAATGGGGCCCGCCGTTTATTGGCAAAACATCCGCCTATTTTGCCTGTGTAAACCGCAACAAAAAATCAGTCGCGGTGAATTTAAAAACCGCGGCGGGGCAAAAAATTATTCATGATTTGGCTAAAGACGCTGACGTGGTGATTGAAAACTTCCGCAGCGGCGATGCCGAAGAGCTCAACATCGGCTATGAACAACTCAAAGCCGTTAATCCAGATATTGTCTATTGCTCTATTTCCGGTTATGGCCGCACCGGCAGCCGCAAAAATGACCCGGGTTATGATCTGTTGGCGCAGTCGGAAACCGGGGTGATGCACATCACCGGTGAAGTGGACGGCCAGCCCAGCAAGGTGGGTGTGGCGATTGTGGATATCACCACCGGTATGAACGCCGCCTTTGCCATTCTGGCGGCTTTGCGCCACCGGGACAGCGGCCACGGTGGGCAGCATATTGATATTTCCTTGTTTGACAGCGGCCTGCAATGGCTGGCGAATGTGGCCAGCAACACCCTGTTCACCGGTGAAGATGCCAAGCGGCTGGGCAACGCCCACCCGTCGATTGTGCCGTATGAAACTTTTACGGCATCTGACGGCTACTTCACCCTGTGCTGCGGCAATGACCACCAATGGGCACACCTGTGCCGTGCCATCGGGCAGGAAAGCTGGATAGATAGCGATGACTACGGCACCAACCCCAAACGGGTGCAAAACCGCATGGTGCTCATCCCCGCTTTGAATGCGATTTTCCGCCAGCACCCACGGGAATACTGGATTGAAAAACTTGGTGATGACCTGCCGGTGGGCAAAGTGAACACGGTAAAAGAAGCGTTGGAGACCCCCACGACCACTGAACGGGGCATGAAAATCAGCCTGAAAAACAGCACCGGTGACCACATCCCCATGCTGGGCAGCCCCATTAACATGAGCGAAACTGACCCGGTTTACACCACCGCCCCGCCCGCTGTTGGTGAGCACACGGCAGAAGTTTTAAAAAGCCTTGGTTATGACAAAACCGCCATTGCAACACTGGTAGATAACGGTACAGTAAAAGCCTAAGCCGCTAATAACCCGTTTTTCTCCCCCACTTTGCGGAAGGCTTCCAAGGCTTTGTCCATATCGGCATAACTCAATGCCTGAGAAATTTGCACACGGATGCGGGCGGCCCCTTCCGGCACCACAGGGAAGCCAAAACCGGTGACAAAAATATGCTCTTTTAACAGCTCTTCACTCAAGCGTATAGCTGTGGCGGTCTCGCCGACAATAATCGGTACAATGGCGCTCTCGCCGTCTAAGGGTTTAAAGCCCAGCTTTTTCAAGCCGTCACGGAAGTAGGCCACTTTACCATGAAGTTCGGCAACCATTTCCGGATGTTTGGTCAACACATCCAAAGCGCCCATCGCCGCCCCGGCTGTGGCTGGTGAAATGGCATTGGAGAAAATATGCGGACGGGATTTCTGGATGAGCATATCTATTATGTCTTGCCGTCCGGCCACATAGCCCCCTGCCGCCCCGCCAAGCGATTTACCCAGCGTGCCGGTGTAAATATCAATGTGTTCTTCCACACCAAAGTGCTCGGCCACGCCATGGCCGTGTTTGCCCATTACGCCCACGCCGTGACTGTCATCAACAATGACAGTTGCTTTATGGCGGTTGGCCAGCTCCACTATTTTAGGCAGGTTGGCCAAGTCCCCTTCCATGGAAAAAACCCCGTCGGTGACAATAAACTTGTTTATGGCATCCACATGTTTTAACAACAGTTCTTCCAAATGCTCCATGGACGAATGTTTATAAATTTCACGCGTTACCTGTTTACTCACTAACCGTGCGCCGTCAATAATGCTGGCGTGGTTCAACTCGTCAGAAATCAACACACCCCCCGGTTGGCATATGACCGGCAGCAGGCCGGTGTTGGCCGCCCAGCACGATGAATAGGTCAACGCCGCCTCAGTTTTATGAAAATCTGCCAGTTGTTGTTCCAACTGTTCGTGAATGCTCATGGTGCCGCAAATAAAGCGCACCGACGCCGTCCCCGCACCATATTGTTCCAGCGCCTTATGGCTTTTTTTTATTACATGCGGATGGTTGGACAGGCCCAGATAGTTGTTGGAGCTCATCACCAACACATCTCCCCCCGCTTCACGCATTTGGGCGTGAGCGTCCATAGGCCCGTCTAAATGCTTTAAGGCTTTATAGGTGCCGGCTTTTTTCAGAGCTTCAATATCCTGGTGCAGTTGGCTGTCAAACGCGTTTTTCATGGGGTGTGCATTCTTTCTTTATTTTTTACCTTGCCATCATACCCCACAAAAAAAAGCCCCCGCAAGGGGGCCGTTGAATCGCGAGTGGGGTTTAAGTCTTCTCTGATATTCTTTTGTAGACTTTATCACGACGGTTATAAATCTGTATCGATTTCACCATTGTCGCCACTGTAAACAGCGTGAACACCAGACCGGCAAAAGGCCAAGTAATCTGGCTCCAGCTCACAAAAATAATCAAGACAAGCCATCCTGCATAAAAAAGGCTTAAGAATGAAAACACGACCCCCCACCCCAAGAGCTCTTTAGACGGGTTTTTCAAGAGCCATTTAGCGATAACAATCAAACTTGTCACCGTTACGGCATAATAAAAATATGTTTTTACCCACACAAGAAATGGTGAGCTTTCGGGATAAAGCCAAAATACCCAGCTAAACAGCACCATCGCGGGCATAAGATAGTAGCCAAACCAATTGGCAAGGAACAGGTCCGGCAAGCGGTTGCTCAAGAAACGATGGCTCTTGTTGTAAGAAGAGGTTTCAGCCTCAAAGTCTTTAGCCATGAAGATTTCCTCCAGAAGGAAAAAAGAAAAGGAAGATGATTGAAACAGGTTTACTGTATACCAAACACCTTAAAAATCAAACTAAAACTTCAACACCACTTTGTTGGCTTGGCCCGCTTCCATTTTATCAAACGCTTTTTGGATATCTTTTGGCGCCATAATGTCCGAGATGATGGTGTCCATGGCTTTGGGATTGGTGCGCATGAAAGCTTCCATCTGGTACCAGGTTTCAAAAATTTTGCGCCCGATAATCCCCTGCATTTTTATACCCTTAAAGATAAGGCGTTTGGCCAAGTCAAACGGGATATCTTTGGCGGGAATGCCCAGCATCACCGCGTCCCCACCGTTACAGAGGATATCCAGCCCACTGTTAATCGCCGCCGGATGGCCACTCATTTCTAATAGAATCTGCGGACGGTCGCCGCTATTGGTAATATTTTTTACAGCCGCTGCATCCGCCGGGTCAAAGGCCACATCGGCCCCAAGTTTTTCCGCCAATTTGCGTTTGTCGGCCACCGGCTCCATCACAAAAATGCGGTGCGCGCCAAAGGTACGGGCAATAGCGATAGCAATTAAACCAATGGCGCCCGCCCCTGTCACCAACACATCTTTACCGGCGATGGGGGTGGCCATAACGGTATGCATGGCATTGCCGACCGGGTCAAAAATGGCAGCGTGATGATCAGGTATATCGTTATGCACCGGCCAGATATTTTGCGCGGGCACATCAATATACGGGCGAAACGCGCCGTCAATATCCACACCAATAATTTGCGTGTTCTCGCACAAGTGGCCCAACCCGGTGCGACAATAGCGGCAGGTGTTGCATATAATATGGCTTTCGGCTGAAACCCGCTGGCCTTTTTTAACACTTTGCACGTGTTCGCCAACTTCAGCTACCGTACCCATAAATTCATGGCCGAGCACCACTGGCGGGTTTACCCGGTTTTTGGACCAATCATCCCATTTGTAAATATGTAAATCGGTACCACAGATACCGGCATGGGACACTTTCACCCGTACATGGTCAGCTTTAAGCGCGCCTGGTTCAGGCACATCTTTCAGCCAAATACCTTTTTCCGGTTTGCTTTTGACAATGGCCTGCATGGGGCAAGTTCTCTTTATTTATTATATTGGCCTTATATTATTTTGAGCCAATTTTACCATAGCCTTTTCCCTGTTCAGCCAGAAAATTTATAGAGAACAAAAAAAGCCCCGCCAAAAGGCGGGCCGTTGAGTCGCTAAGCAGAAGATTTAACCCGCGTCATTTTTAGGCGGCGGGGGCGGAGGCGGCATAAACTGCGCCGAGCCTTCCGTATCTTCCGTTTCGTTTTCATTGTCACCGCGCGGGCCCGGGTCGCCTTGGTTTTGCGACTCGCTTTGGTTGTCGCCTTGCTGGCCCTGCCCTTCAGAGGGAAGGTTGCCAACAATTTCACCACCGGCCTGGGGGCCTTGCTGTCCTTGGGCACCTTGTTGACCCTGTTGGCCTTGTTGCCCCTGTTGAGGGTTGTCCAACATGTCCTGGATCTCTTCCGCGGCGCGCTTTTTGCTGTTGCCCTGCTGTTTGGCCTGTTCACCCTTTTCGCGGGCGTCATCGGCTTTTTGCTGGGCTTGGTCAGCTTGTTGCTGTGCTTGTCGCTGCTGGCTTTGGGCCCGTTCAGCCTGCGCTTCGGCCTGTTCGGCTTCACGCTCAGACTGTTCAGCCTGTTGGTCCATCTCATCCGCCATTTCGTCCAGCTGGTCAGCCGTTTGCTCGTTTTCTTGAGCCTGGCCTTCCATCTGTTCAGCGTTTTGATTGGACTCTTCCGCCTGCGGCTGTTCGCCTTGTTCAGCCTGCCGTTGAGCTTCTTCGCGCTCGGCCTGGGCCTGATCTCTCAGGTCTTCGGCTTCATCGCGCAGTTGCTCGGCACGTTGACGCATATCATCAGCGGCAGAACGTTGCTCTTCAGCCCGTTCCCGGGCTTGTTGAGCACGCTCCTGAGCGCGTTCAGCCCGCTGCTGATGCTCATCGGCTTCACGCTGTTGGCGACGGGATTCGTACTGCTCGCGGAAATACTCATCCATTTGTTGGTTGTATTCCTCGTCGTACTGCTGCCCTTCTTCCAACAGGCGGTCGCGGGCCTGTTCCAGGTTACCCCGGCGGGCTTCTTCCGCGGCCATTTGATCCAGCATGTCCGAAATTTCTTCGGCGAATTTGCGGGTTTTCTGGTTGTAAGGCAGGGCGCACAGGTGCATATCGGTTCCGTAGGGGTAGCCTTCCCACAGGCGATAATCACCCGGCCGGTCTACCGCGAACTGGTAAACCGTGCCTTCATCCGAACCCTTTAGCACAGGTTTGTGAATGAATTTGTAATCGACTTTTTCGGGGTTGCCCTTGTCATCCAGGACCACTTCCCCGTTTTCGTCGAGTACATAGATTTTACAGGTGTTGTCAGGTGTACCGATGTAGATTTTGCGGTAAATGGTGTCGTATTCCTGGTCCATGGTCAAAAAGCGGACCGTACCGACCAGAAAGAACACCATCATCCCCAGCATTAATGCCATGGTGACCGCACGGTAACGGCGGCCGGGTTTGCGCCCCAAAGACAGGGACACCCCGGCGGCGATCACCGCCACC
>MDTD01034649.1_pt1 | contig 11537 bp, 12 predicted proteins | sample 811221 | NCBI WGS metagenome assembly MDTD01 (sample SAMN05326646, study PRJNA326480) | marine metagenome | isolation source: seawater | place: Pacific Ocean: South West | collected 2011
AAAGGCTCGAGATCAATGAGAATGGAAGAGATTTTAGATTTATGGAAATAATATGATTGAATTAATTGGTACTTGGTTAATGTCATATGATTCTGGTTTCGATGTTCTCCGTTATTTAACCGTAAGAACTATTGGAGGAACTTTGACAGCTCTCATGATGTCGATTCTCCTTGGGCCAACTTTAATTAGATTTTTATCAAGCATCCAGTTTTCTCAATCCATAAGAGGAGATGGGCCTGAATCACATCTCTTGAAATCTGGGACTCCGACGATGGGAGGCTTAATTATTATTTTTTCGGTAATTATTTCAACTTTATTATGGTCAGATTTTAATAATCCTTATATTTGGATTCTGATATTCATTATCATATCATTTGGCGCTATAGGTTTTTTTGATGACTGGTTAAAAATTAGAGAGAAAGATTCAAAAGGCTTAAGTGCTAAATATAAGCTCATCTCACAGTCGATTTTTGCTGGCTTGGCGATGATCTTTATGTTGCAAGTTTCTCCTGAAGGAGATCAGCAGATATTTATAATGCCTTTTAACAAAGAATTAATCTTTACTATCCCGCCAATTATTTTTCTATGCATGAGTATTTTTATAATTGTTGGATCCTCAAATGCAGTAAATTTAACAGATGGACTTGATGGTCTAGCAATTTTGCCATCAGTTTTAATTGCCGGAGGCCTTGGTCTGATTGCATATGCTTCAGGAAATATTTTAATTGCGGATTATTTGTTTATACCATTTAACCCCCTAAGTGGAGAGCTGATTGTATTTTGTGGAGCTTTAATTGGTGCTGGCATTGGTTTTTTATGGTACAACACTTATCCAGCTCAAATTTTTATGGGAGATATTGGGTCACTTACTCTGGGCGCAATCTTAGGAACTTTGGCAGTCTTAATTAGGCATGAGATAATTTTTGCAATCATGGCTGGAGTTTTTATCATGGAAACACTCAGCGTTATAATTCAAGTATGTTCCTATAAGTTAAGAGGCAAAAGAGTTTTTTTAATGGCACCAATCCATCACCATTTTGAATTAAAGGGCTGGGCTGAGCCAAAGGTGATTGTTAGATTTTGGATTATAACTTTCGTGCTCGTTTTATTTGCACTTTCAACTTTAAAGCTAAGATAGCGCTTGATGAAATCTCTTATTTTTGGTTATGGAGTTACAGGCCAATCATTCGAGAGGTATTTGCAAAAAAAGGGCGAGGATTTTGAAATTTATGATGAAAATGTAAAAGGACCAAATATCTTCAATAAATTGCCTGATTATAAAAAATTAGATTCCTATAAAATGATCTATCTAAGCCCAGGCATTAATATTACAAAGATTTATTCCAAAGGAGAATTTAATAATATCCCTTACATAACAGATTTAGATATTTTTTTTCAAGAAGATAATTCTTTTAAGATTGGGATTACCGGTACAAACGGAAAAAGTACTTGCTGTTATCACTTGCATCAGTTGCTGGAGGACTCCCAATTAATCGGAAATATAGGCACTCCCGTATTAGATAATATCAATGCATGTTCATATTCAATTATTGAACTCTCAAGCTTTCAACTTGAAAAGCTACAAAAAATAAATTTGGATTTTGGAGTACTACTAAATATTGCTCCCGATCATATTGACCATCATGGAAGCTTCGATGAGTATTCGAGAATTAAAAACAGAATCAAAAAATCTAAAAAATCAACAAAACAATCCGATCCAAAAAAACTTTGGTCAATGATTACTGGGCGGGAACTAAATGAAGTGAGAGATATAAAATTATTGGATTTGCCTCACAGATTGGAATATTTAGTGACGCAAGGAAATTTGTCATTTATAAACGATTCAAAGGCAACAAATACTAATGCAATGGAATTTGCTTTGAATCAAGTATCACGTCCCTTTGAATTAATCTTATGTGGGGACCCATTAAAGGAACAATATAATTCTTATAAGCTTTCAGGACCAAAAAAAGTTTATATTTTTGGCAATCATGCAATGGAGATAGATAAGAGAGTTTTACACCCAAAGAAAAAAATTTTTCATAAGCAAGATCTTTCTTCAGTAATGAATTTAATTAGAAAGCAAAATTATAATTTTCAAACAAGTATACTTTTTTCACCAGGTCATCCAAGCGGCAAAGATTATAAAAATTTTGAAGAACGTGGTAATCATTTTACTCAATTATCAATGAGCTTTTATGATTGATAGAGATAACATATTTATTGTTTTTCCATACTTTTGTTTATTATTTGTGGGTTTGATTATGGTCGCATCGTCAAGTATTTATGTATCAGAAGATATTTATGGAGCTCCATTTCATTTCGCATTAAGACAAGTAATATTCTTTATTATTGGCGTTATAGCTACCATTATTGCATTGAGTATTCCCTCAAATTTACTGCTTACATTAGATTGGGCCATTCTTCTTGGCTCACTCATTCTGCTTATTGCACTCTTTATTCCTGGAGTTGGAACAGAAGTAAATGGCAGTTTAAGGTGGATTAGAGTTGGCCCAATTAATATTCAACCCTCTGAAATAAGCAAGTTAGCTTTAATTATCTATATTTCTGGTTATTGTGTAAGAAGACTAGGCGAGATTAATACTTCATTGGGCTTTTTTAGACCTTTATTAGTTTTAGCTATTTTTGGATTATTGATTTTGTCTCAACCTGATCTTGGTTCTACATTGGTAATTGGGGCTTTAGTAATTTCAATATTATTTTTTGCTGGAATTTCATTTTCTCAATTTATATTATTACTTTCATTAATGGGTATTTTGACAGTTTTTGCCATTTATTTTGAGCCATATAGATACTTAAGATTTATATCCTTTACCGAACCCTTTGAAGATTTTCGCGGCTCTGGATGGCAATTATCAAATGCCTTGCTTGGTATCGGAAGGGGTGAGTGGTTTGGAATTGGTTTAGGTAACAGCCTTCAAAAAAATTTATACTTACCTGAGCCTCATACTGACTTCATTTTCGCAGTAATTGTAGAGGAGTTTGGATTAATTGGAGGATTGATAGTAATTATGTTGTTTACTGTATTAATTTTTGGCATTATTAAAACATCAATCAAAGCACTTGAACTTGGTAAATTGTTTCAAGGATTTCTAGTTTTTGGTGCAGGTATTTTAATTGCAATTCAGACAGTATTTAATATTGGGGTAAACCTCGGAATTCTTCCAACTAAAGGCTTAACTTTGCCTTTCATAAGTTATGGGGGCACAAGCTTAATTTTATTTATGTTTCTTATTGGCTTAGTGTTAAGAATTAATTTTGAAAATAAGACAATAAAGTAATGAAATTTTTAATTTCAGCAGCTGGAACAGGTGGTCATGTTTTTCCGGCACTTCAATTTAGCAAGGAATGCATGAAAAATAGTCATGAGATTATTTGGATTGGAACAAGAAATGGCATAGAAAATAAAGTCCTTCCTCAGAATATAAATCTCTTAACTATTCCTATGAGAGGATTTAGAGGAAAAAATTTACTTTTTAAAATTGTTTCTTTGATTGGTTTAGCAATTTCAATTTTTAAATGTATTTTTTACATACAAAAAAATAAAATTAATTATGTAGTTTGTTTTGGAGGATATGTCTCATTGCCAGTTGGTTTATCAGCATGGATTTGCAGAAAACCACTTTTCTTGCATGAACAAAATGCAATTATGGGTAGCTCTAATAAAATATTAAAAAAATTTTCAAAAATAATTTTTTTAGGTTTTTCAATCAATGAATCGGTTATAAATAAAATGATTCTTGTAGGAAATCCCATAAAAAATTTTAAAATAAGATCATTTATAAATCCGCCTCATGATCCTCTGAGAATTTATGTGACTGGCGGAAGTCAGGGCTCAGAATTTATTAATAAAAATGTCCCTGTAGCCTTAAATGCCCTTCAAATGCCTCTGGAGATCAAGCATCAATCTGGAAATAAAAAATCTGTTGGAGTAAAAGAATCATACTCAAGCAATATTTCTGTGGAGGTTAAAGAGTTTTATGATTCACCTCATGATGCAATTTTATGGTCTGATTTTATAATTTCTAGAGCAGGAGCACTGTCATTGTCAGAGGCTACAAGTTTAAGGAGGGGATTGGTAATGATCCCTTTACCATCTGCAATCGATAATCATCAGTTTTTTAATGCTATCAATATTTCAAATTTGAATATGGGTTTAGTTCATGAGGAGTCTGAATCAATTGAGTCTCTGACAGATAAAATAAAAAATATTATCGAAAATAAGCTTTATGTTAAATGGTCGGAGTCTCAAAATAATTTAGATCATTTTCAAGCCGCAGGAACAATGTTAAGTTCAATCTTAAAATTTTAAAAAAATTCATGACTTCATTAGGATTTCAAAAGTTCAAAAACATTCATATGATCGGCATTGGTGGCTCTGGAATGATTGGAGTTGCTACTATTTTACAAAAAAGGGGTTTTAAAGTTACAGGATCAGATCTTGTTCTTACAGATGAGCTAAAGGAGTTGAAACAACTTGGAGCTAAAGTACAAATTGGTCACGAACCTAGGTTGATAAGGAATGCTGATTTGGTTGTTGCCTCATCTGCAATATCCAACAGGAATCCTGAGCTTTCATACGCGAATAAAAGTCGATTAACCATTATTCCAAGAGCTGAAATGCTTGGAACATTGATGAAGCCATATCGCAGTATTGCCATTGCTGGTAGTCATGGTAAGACAACTACAACTAGTATTATTGCAAGTATTTTTAATGCAGCAAACTTAAGTCCGACTTATGTTGTTGGAGGCCAAGTGTTAAGCGTTGGGAGGAGCTCTAATCTTGGAGATGGCGATTATATTATAGTAGAGGCAGATGAAAGTGATGGATCTTTTCTACATCTTCAACCCGATATTGCTGTAGTTACGAATATAGACAATGACCATTTAGATTTTTATGAATCAAATCAAGAAAAATTAAATCAGTCTTTTATAAGTTTTGCAGAAAATTTACCTTTTTATGGTTATATTTTACTCAATTTAGATGATCCAAATATCCGTAAAATTTCTAAAGATGTTCATAGAAGGCAAATAACATATGGTTTTAGTGCAAAAAATAGATTTCAAATAACTGATGTAAAACTGAAAAACGGCATTCAAAAATTTCGAATTACAGACCATAGCAATAAAAAATGCTATAAATTTTCAACAAATTTGAGTGGCAAACACAACTTGTATAATGTTACTGCTGCAATTTGTGTAGCCATTGAGGAAAATATTTCAATCAAGAATATTTCCAAAGGATTAGACGATTTTCAAGGTGTTGGCAGAAGGTTTGAAATTTCAAATCTTAATATATGTGACCAGCCTAGAATCTTAATAGATGATTATGGCCATCATCCTGTTGAAATTTCAGCGACCATTCAAGCGATACGTCAAAAATTTCCGCGTAAGAAAATTTGTATGATTTTTGAGCCACATAGATATACTAGGACTAAACAACTTTTCAATGATTTTGTTCAAGTTCTCTCACAAGTAGACTGCTTATTACTTTTAGATATATATCCTGCTAGTGAAAAGCCAATTAAAGGAATCTCTTCAAAAAAATTAATTTATGAGATAACTAAAAAACATAAAAATGCCGAATATCTTGGAAAGTCAGACCCTTTGATTTGGCTGCAGTCAAATCATAAAAATTTTTCAATTTTAATTACTCAAGGTGCCGGGACTATATCAAAATTAAATCAAAAGATTAAAAATAAATGGCAGTAAAAAAAGTAATAGTTTTGTATGGTGGCGAGTCTTCTGAGCGAAGTATATCCTTAGAGAGTGGTAAATATGTATTTCAATCAGCTAAAGATTTGGGATATGAAGCTGAATTAATTGATTATCCAAGCGAGTTTTCAATTGACAAAATTTTGGAAAATGATTTTATTTTTATTGCACTCCACGGACATGACGGAGAGTCAGGAGATCTTCAACAATTCTTGGAACAAAACAAAATTCCATATTCAGGTAGTGGCTATAAAGCTTGTAAAAACACTTGGAATAAAAACACATTTAAAAAAATTTTAAGAGAAAATAAAATTCCTACCCCAAATTGGATTTCTATTCCCTCCTTGGATGAATACAAAAGTGATTTAGATAACGCAATTTTTGATGAATTCAGACCATTCAACGAAATTTTTTTAAAGCCTGCAGAGGATGGATCAAGTATAGATGTCTTTAAAATTTCAACTAACGATGATCTCAAGAAAGCTATTACAAATTGCTTTAATTCTAAAAGACAGTTTATATTTGAGGAAAGTATAGACTTCAAAGAACTCACTGTTCCTATTCTTGATGGAAAATGTTTGCCTCCTGTAGAGATAGTTACAAATGAATCTTTTTATAATTTCAATGCCAAGTACGTGAATGAGGATACCCAACTTAATGAATGTATGATTTCTGATAAAAAGAAAGCTGAGCTTGAGCAGATTTGCTTAAAAACACTTGATATCTTTCAAGCAAGGGGCTGGTTAAGAGTTGATCTTATGCAAGATAATAATGAAAACTTTTACGTTCTTGAGGTAAATACAGTTCCTGGCATGACATCTCATAGTTTATTTCCTAAATCAGCAGAATCAATTGGCATATCATATGATGAACTTGTAAACAGAATTCTTAATGCTAAAAATTAGATTTTTATTATTTATTTTAATAATTAATATTTTTTTTGGATGTTCAGATTTTTCCAATCAAAAGACAGTTGTTTTTTTTGAAAATCCTCAATTTTTAGTGCAAGAGGAGAATCTTCTCATAGCACTAGGAGATATAAATTCAAATAAAAACCTTTATGAATTTTTAAACAATCAAAATTGGATAAGTTCATTTTTGATTAAAAAAAATGCTTTTAAGCCTCTAGAAGTATTTATTGAAACAAAAGAACCAAAATATGTTTGGCAAGAAAAGTTTTATTTAGATAATAATCTAAGTAAATTTTTGTATTCAGGAGAGCGTAAAGATTTATTACATTTGTATACGCCAATTGAACTAGTTGCGGAATGGATAGAAGTCGAAAAGCAGATTTATGAGATAGTTGAAGCTTTTAATTTAGCAATTTCTTCTGTTACTTATACAAAAGCAGAGGGATGGTATTTATATACTAAAAATAATATTCGAATTAATCTGGGTTCCAAGCTTACTTCTAAAGTTTATAAAAAACTCTCATTAACATTAAAATATATTTTCGAAAAAAACTTAACTCCTAGGATTATTGATTTAAGATACAAGGATGGAGTTGCTTTAAATTATGGCAAATAATGGAATTAAAGATCCTGACTACGTTGTGGGATTAGATATTGGGACCTCAAAGGTTGTATGTATTATTGGTAAGTATATTGATCAACATGTTATTGAAGTTGTTTCAATGGGATCTTATCCATCTAGTGGATTAAAAAGAGGTGTTGTTGTAAATATCGATGCTACTACTGATGCAATTCAAAAATCTTTAGATCAAGCTCAAGCTTCATTTGATGGAAAAATTAAGAATATATATGTTGGAATAGCTGGAAATCACATTCGAAGCTTAAACTCTCATGGGATAGTAGGAATAAAAGATAAAGAAGTTGAGGCCAGTGATATAGATAGGGTTATTGAGGCAGCTCAAGCAGTGGCGATTCCTTCTGATCAAAGGGTTCTTCATGTTTTACCGCAAGAGTATGTCATTGATAATCAAGATTCCATAAGAGAGCCACTTGGAATGTCTGGAGTAAGATTAGAATCCCATGTTCATCTAGTTACTTGTGCAAATAATGCCATTCAAAATATAGAAAAATGTGTAAAGAGATGTGGTATTGGCGTCGATGGCTTTGTTTTAGAGCAACTAGCAAGCTCATATTCAGTTCTTTCAGAGGATGAAAAAGAGTTGGGTGTTTGCTTAGTTGATATCGGTGGTGGCACAACAGATATAGCTGTATTTAATTCAGGCTCCATATCATTTACAGGGGTTATCCCAATAGCAGGCGATCAAGTTACAAGTGACATTGCTGTAGCCTTGAGAACACCAACTGCTCAGGCAGAAGATATAAAACAGAAATATGGTTGTGCTGCAGCTGAACTTACTCAGGATGGAGAAACTCTTGAGGTAATGAGAGTGGGTGGAAGGCCGCCTGAAGACTTATCAAGAAGATCTTTAGCAGAAATTATTGAACCTAGGTATGTTGAGCTATTTGATTTAGTGAAAGCAGAAATTAAACGAAATGGCTTTGAAAGTAAAATTCCTGCTGGAATAGTTCTTACTGGAGGGACCTCAAAAATGGAGGGAGCAGTGGCTTTAGCTGAGTCTATTTTTCAAACAAGCGTAAGGTTAGGTATTCCAGAGAAATTTAATGGAATGGAATCTGTTCTTAAAAATCCTGTTTATGCAACAGCTCTTGGTTTGGTTGGATTTGGCTTTGATCAAATCAGACAAGGTTATACTCTAGAAAATAACAAAACATTTTTTGATAGAGCTTTCGGCTTCTTAAAAAATAATTATTGATTGTGGTATGCATTTAGCATAGAATTCTGATTCCTTGGTTTTTTGAAAATCAAAAAATCTACTAACCCATAAGGAAAATATGAATAATTACGAATTAACTCTAATACTTAATCCTGATTTATCTACCAAGTTTGATACATTTCAAAAAAAGTTTGAAAAAACTTTGACTGACATTAATTTTAAGCTTAATAAGCTTGAAAATATTGGCCGCAGGCAACTTGCTTATAGCATTTTAAATCATAATAAAGGCCACTATGCTATTTTTCAAATTGAAGGTCCATCCGAAGCAGCTATAGAACTTGAGGCTAAATTAAAATATGACACCGCAGTAATTCGTCATCTTTTATTAAAAGTTGATGTCCCATTTCTCGAAGATTCATTGTTGCTTTTAGAAACAAAAGAGGCAAAAAAGACCACTCAAGTTGAGGAAGAAAATCAAAACAAATTTAAATCAAATTCAGAGAAAAAAGCAGATAATGTATCTGATGAAGAATCTGAGTCTGAAGAATCTATGGATGGTGATTAATGATAAAATCTAATAATAAGAATTTCAATTATAAAAATATTGATCTTTTAAAAAAATATATTACTGAGACGGGCAAAATCATTCCTGCAAGAGTTTCTAATATTAGTGCCGCAGAGCAGAGAAAATTAACAAAAGCGATTAAGATTGCTCGCTTTTTAGCTTTACTTCCTTATTCAGACTCTCATAGATAAATTATGAAAATTATACTTACAGATAAAATTCAAAAATTAGGTGAAATAGGAGATGTGGTTGAGGTAAGCTCAGGATATGCCAGAAATTTTTTAATTCCTAAAAAGAAAGCAATGTTCGCTTCTGAAGAGAACCTAAAGTATGTTGAGAGCAAGAAGTCTGAGCTGGCTGCAGCATCAGCAGATGCGATGGCCAATGCTCAAGGAATGGCAGATGCAGTCTCTGGAGTTAAGGTCGAAATAAAAGTTCCAGTAACTGATGAGGGAGCATTATACGGCTCTGTAGGAACAAGAGAAATCTCGGAAGCTTTCAATGAAATTGAGCATGAGGTAGATAAAAGTATTGTTCAATTACCTGATGGACCGTTAAAAGAGTTAGGAGATTATTCAATAACTCTTTTGTTCCATCCTGAGGTTTCATGTGTTGTTGAAGTATCAGTAAAGCCTGAGTAGTTGTTATCTTAATAATATGATGTAAAAATCATATTTATGTCTAATAACCCAATAGAAAATACTGAGCAAGTTAGGGAGCTTGAAAGAGCTCTTCTAGGTGGATTAATGCTTGAGACTGAGCGTTATGATACTGTGAGCGAAATTATTGAATTTTCAGATTTTGAAGGCCAAGATCATCAAAATATTTTCCAATCAATGGGTGAACTTGTTAATTCAAATAAGCCTTTGGATCCCCTGACAGTTTCAGACAGATTGGACAGCAAAAATCTTCTTACAAGGGCAGGCGGAAAAAATTATCTAATAGATCTTGCTTCCTCGACTCCATCTGCTGCAAATTTAGAAGCATATGCGGGGATGATTAGGCAAAAGTCAATTTCGAGGAGATTAATGAAGATTAATTCAGAAATTTCCGAGCTTATAATCAATCCTCAAGGCAAAAATGCTGAGGAGCTGCTTGACGAGGCTGAAACAAAAATCTTCTCACTTAACGATGAGGCAAGCAGAAAATCTTCTGATATCCAAAAATTGGATGAATTAATTCCTCAGTCAATTGAGCGTATGAATGAAATTGCCAAGAGCGGCTCGTCTTTATTGGGCTATTCAACGGGATATAAAGATTTAGACACTAAACTGCAGGGCCTTCAAGATGGTGATCTTATAATTATTGCTGCAAGACCAAGTATGGGTAAAACAGCACTGGGCATGAATATTGCTGAAAACTTTCTTATCAACAAAGATATTTCAGGCGGTGTATTGATTTTTAGTCTAGAGATGCCAGCTGAGTCACTAACTACTAGACTGCTTGCTAGTAATGCGAAAATTGATCAGCAGAAAGTTAGGGCTGCCTCTATGAACCAGGATGAATTGAAGAAATTTATGGATTCGTCCTCAAAACTTAAGGATTTATCACTATATATTGATGATAGTTCATTGCTATCACCAATGGAGCTAAGAGCAAGGGCTAGAAGAATAAATAGACAGGAGCCAAATGGGCTATCACTAATAGTTGTAGATTATTTACAATTAATGCAGTTACCAGCATCTCAGGAAAATAGAGTGAATCAGATTTCTGAGATATCTAGATCCCTTAAGATGTTAGCTAAAGAGTTAAAAGTTCCTGTAGTTGCATTATCCCAATTAAATAGAGCTGTAGAGCAGCGGCCAAATAAGAGACCAATTATGGCTGACTTGCGAGATTCAGGCGCAATTGAGCAAGACGCTGATGTAATTTTATTTATTTATCGAGATGAAGTTTATAATGAGGACTCGGAGGAGGGAAATAAAGCTGAAATAATTATTGGCAAGCAAAGAAATGGACCTATCGGAAAAGTTAACCTCACTTTCTTAAAAGAATATACAAGATTTGAAGATTTTGCTCTTGATAGCTATTACGATTCTATCCAATGATTGAGCCAAATTCCGAGCTCATAATTGACTTTGAGCTTGTAAGAAATAATATTCAAGAAATCAAAAAAAAATTACCTAAGCATTGTAACTTTATGGGTGTTATAAAAAGTGATGCGTATGGACATGATCTCAAAATAGCAACTAATGCAATTAAGGATGTTGTAGATGGCTTTGGAGTAGTAAGATTAAATGAGGCTCAAGTCATACGAGAAAACTCCTCTAAGCCTATTTTAGCAATGCAGGGGGTTTATTCCTCTGATGCCTATGACTTTATTAAGCAAAATAATATCTGGACAGTAGTTCATTCAACTTCTCAATTGCCATTAGCAAAGCAATATCAAAATAGTTTAATTTTTTGGATCAAGCTTAATACAGGAATGAATAGGCTAGGAATTAAATTAAATGAACTCAGTCAATTCAATTCATTTTTTACAGATTCTAATGTCTTAATGACTCATTTAGCTTGTGCAGACAATCCAAA
>MDTD01069422.1_pt1 | contig 11537 bp, 10 predicted proteins | sample 811221 | NCBI WGS metagenome assembly MDTD01 (sample SAMN05326646, study PRJNA326480) | marine metagenome | isolation source: seawater | place: Pacific Ocean: South West | collected 2011
GGATGACAATGGAAGACTTCCATTACTTGCACCTATGAGCGCTGTTGCAGGAAGAATGTCTGTACAAGCTGGTGCTCATTGTTTGGAAAAAAACCAAAAAGGTAGAGGTGTATTATTAGGGGGAGTACTAGGAGGTGAACCAGCCAATGTATTAATTCTAGGAGGTGGAGTAGTTGGGGAGAACGCAGCAACAATTGCGACAGGAATGCAAGCAAAAGTTCATATAGTTGACAAGTCAGAAGCAAGATTAAAACAACTAGTAGAAATGTTTGGTAATAAAATTATACCTGAACAAAGTGATAAAGTTGATTTAAATAAATTAGTTTCTGAGGCAGACCTTTTAATTGGAGGAGTTTTAGTCCCTGGAGCAGAAGCTCCAAAATTAGTTAGCAGAGATATGATTAAGTCAATGAAACGTGGATCAGTAATTGTTGATGTTGCAATAGATCAAGGTGGATGTATTGAAACAAGTAAACCAACCACTCATGGTGATCCAACTTATATTGTTGATGATGTAGTTCATTATTGTGTTGCAAATATGCCAGGCGGAGTTCCAAGAACTTCAACATTTGCATTAAATAATGCAACTTTACCTTTCTTAGTAAAACTTGCTAACAAAGGGTATCAAAAAGCTTTAAGTGAGGATAAAAACTTTTTAGCAGGACTTAATGTATGCAAAGGATATCTAACTTATAAAGCTGTAGCCGATGCATTTGGTTATGAATATCAAAAACCAGAGGACATAATTTAAAACTTATTAAGAGTTTTTAGATATCTTAGATTAGATTTAAGTTCAGTATACTTATGTAAATGTTTAATTCTATTTTTGCTATTTAATTTTAATTTTTTATTAAAAAATTTTTTTATTTTTTTTTGAAGGTCTATTTCATTATTTGTTTTGAAGTAAAGTCCAAGATTACCATTTTTAATTACTTCCATATTTCCTCCAGGAGCATCACTACAAATTGGATAAACATTGTAATTAATTGATTGAACTAAAGCATTTGGCAATCCTTCCCAAAGTGAAGCATTAATAAATAAATCTGCATTTTTAAAAATTAAATTTTTATTTTTCTCAAAACCCTTTAAAAAAATTTTCTTGTTTAAATTATTTATTTTAATAAATTCCTCTATAGATTTTTTTTCGGGTCCATCTCCATATAAATTTAACGAAAATTTATGTTTTTTTGTTAGATTTTTAAGTGCTTTCAAAATTATAAAAACACCTTTTTCTTTTGCCAACCTACCAACATAAATAATGTTAAGTGTCTTCCTAGATTTTTTATTAAAATTCTTTTTAATTATATTTTTAATTGAAGGCGGATGAATACAAATTACATTATTTAATTGAAAGTTTTTTTTAATAAAATTTTTCTCAAATTTAGAATTTGTTATAATTAAATCAGAAAACCTATACAAATTTTTTGCAAAAAAATAAATTAATTCATTTTTTAATTTTTCAATTAAATTTTTAGAATATTTTAATTCAGATATTGAACTTCTTTCTGTAAGAATAACTTTAATTTTATTTAAATTTATTAAAGAGATGAGTGAAATTATATTTACATAATTAAGATTTGAAATAAAAATTATTTTCTCAAAATTCTTTTTTGACTCTTTAATTATTAATTTTCTCAGTTTAAATATTGAAAATGAAGCTCTTGATGACTCTATTTCAACTATTTCGCAATTAATTTTTTTAAAATCTTTTTTGTAAAAATTTTTACCTAAAGAAATTATTAAAATAGAAAAATTATTTTTAATTAAAAATTTTGAAAGTTTAAAAATAGATTCACCTGCACCACCTAAAACAAAATTAGGTAGAAAGAAGATTAATCTTTTTTGTTTTTTTCTTAAAACCATTAAATCAAAATAGTATCTGATTAAAAATAAGAATATAAAATAACTTTATTTATTTAAAGTTTATGTTTTTTTACATTAAAGTATAATATTAGCAATTAACAATTTTTCTTGATAATGAATAAAATTTTTTATTGGTCTCCATTTACTACAAGCAAAATCGCTACTGTAAAAGCAGTTATAAATTCAGCTGCATCATTAAATCAATTTTTTAAAAAAAATCATTTTAAAACAACTATAATTGATGCTGTAAATGAATGGAAAGATTTTGAGGATGAAATAAAAGAAAAAAAAATTGAATTAATTTATTTAACTAAAGATTCATTTTTTAAATCATTTAAAAAAGATGGCTTTATAAGAAGTAGGTTTGCATATATTTATATTTTTTTTAAATCTTTTTTTCCGTTAATTAAAATTCTTCAAGAAAAAAAACCTGATTATTTAATAATTCATTTAATTACGTCTTTACCAATATTTTTATTTACTTTTAAAAAATTTGAATCAAAACTAATTTTAAGAATTTCAGGCTTACCTAAGATGACATTTTTCAGAAAACTTCTATGGAGACTAGCTGTTAAAAATATTTATATGATCACATGCCCTACTTTTGCAACGTATAAAAATTTATCTAGGTTTGAATTCTTAAAAGAAAAACTATGTGTATTAAATGATCCGATATTAAATATTAGCGAAATTCAAAAAATTAAAAACAAAGAAGAAATTATAAGTGAAAATATCAAACAAATTATTTTAAAAAAGAAATATTTCCTTTCTGTAGGCAGATTTACAAAACAAAAAAACTATCTTTATTATTTAGATTGTATTCCTGAAATTTTAAAATTAGACAAAGATTTGTATTTTTTATTTATAGGCCAAGGAGAAGATAAAAAAAAATTTTTAGAAATTTCAAATAAATTAAATGTTACAGATAGAGTTTTTATTTTAGATCACACAAAAAATGTTCACTTTTTTATGAATAATGCAAATGCTCTAGTTTTGCCCTCTTTATGGGAAGATCCAGGATTTGTTTTAGTTGAGGCTGGTTATAATGGTTGTCAAGTTATATCGAGTGATTGTCCAAATGGACCCTCTGAAATTGTCGGTAATGACGGTGGGTATTTATTTGAATCTAACTCTAAAAGTAGCTTGGTTCAAACAATAAGCAAATTTTTAAAAGATACAGAGCAAAATAAACTATCTAAAAAAATAAATTTAAAAAAAAGATTAAAAAAATTTACTTTTTTTTACCATGCTAAAAATTTAAATAATATCATTTTAAATTTGAAAGAATAAAATTATTTATAAATGAAAAAATTACCTACAAATTCTAAAGTTATTGTAATTGGTGGAGGAGTTGCGGGTTGCTCAGTTGCTTATCATTTAGCTAAATTTGGTTGGAAAGATACAATTTTGTTAGAAAGAGACCTTTTAACCTCAGGTACTACTTGGCATGCAGCAGGTTTAGTTGGACAACTTGGTTCAACTTCAACCATAACAAAACTAAGAAAATATTCTTTAAATCTCTACAAAGAACTTGAAAAAAAGACTGAACTTTCAACAGGTTTAAAGCAAAATGGCGCAATTACAGTTGCAAGCTCTGAAGAAAGACTCCAAGAATTATTAAGACAAGCGACGTCAGCAGAACTATTTGATGTTAAAGTTGAAGTTTTAAATAAACAAAAAGTTAAAGAATTGTACCCTGTGATAAATCATCAAGATATTGTAGGTGGTGTATTTATGCCTGAAGATGGTCAAGCCGATCCTGTAGGGGTGACCAATGTTTTGGCAAAAGGTGCAAAAATGGAAGGTGTTAAAATTTTTGAAAAAACAGCAGTTACGAAAATATTAGTTAAAAATGACAAAATAACTGGAGTTGAAACTAAAGATGCTAAAATTGAATGCGAATATGTTGTACTTGCCACAGGAATGTGGTCCAGACAAATTGGTGAAGATATAGGTGTAAGTATTCCTTTATACCCTAATGAACATTTTTACATAATTACTGAACCGATTAAAGGTCTTCCAAAAAATCTTCCTGTTTTGAGAGACTATAATGATTGTCTTTATTTAAAAGAGGATGCTGGAAAAATGCTTGTTGGTATTTTTGAGCCAGATGCAAAAAATGCATTTAAAGATAAAGGAATTGTTCCAAATGATTTTTCTTTTGGAGAATTTCCTGACGATTTTGATCATTTCGAACCTTATTTAGAAAAATCTTTCAAAAGACTTCCCATGTTAGAAAATGCAGGTATAAGAAAATTTTTTTCAGGACCAGAATCTTTTACTCCAGATACACAATACTTATTGGGTGAAACTCTAGAGGTTAAAAATTTATTTACTTGTTGTGGGTTTAATAGCATTGGAATTGCAAGTTCAGGAGGAGCAGGTAGAGTGACAGCTGAATGGATGATTAATGGTTATATGAATGAAGATTTATTTTCATTAGATATAAAAAGATTTCAAAAATTTCATTCAAATAAAAAATTTATAATGAATAGAGTTACTGAAACATTGGGTGATCTTTACGGTATGCATTGGCCTTATAAACAGCACAAAACATCGAGGAATCAGAGATTGCTTCCATATCATGAAGAATTAAAAAAAGCTGGAGCTTGCTTTGGTCAATCTGGTGAATTTGAAAGACCAATGTGGTATGCACTAAGTAAAACAAAGCCAAATTATGAATATAGCTTTAATTATCAAAATTGGTATCCATCTGTTGAACAAGAAAGCAAAAATACAGTTGAAAATGTTGGTTTGTTTGAACTTTCACCATTTTCAAAATATGAAATTAAGGGTGAAAAGGCTTATGAAGAACTTCAAAGATTATGTACTGCTAATATAAAAAATGAAATTGGAAAATGCACCTATACTCATATGCTTAATGAAAATGCTGGAATTGAAACTGATCTAACAGTTGTGTGTCTTGATAAAAATTACTTTAGAATAATAAGTTCAGCTGATGTGAGAACCCATGATAAGGCACATATACTAAAATATTTATCACAAGATGTTGAGTTTAAAGATGTTACAGATGATTTAATTTGTTTAGGTGTTTTTGGACCAAATAGTAGAGATTTATTATCGCAAATTACTAATGAAGATTTAACTAATGAAAATTTTAAATTTGGTACTAGTAAAAATATACAATTGGGACCTCTAAATGTTTGGGCTCAAAGATTATCTTTTGTAGGTGAACTTGGCTTTGAACTATATGTCGAAAATCTTTATGGTAAAGATTTATACAAACTTATATTAAATAGTGGAAAAAAATTTAATATTTCTCATTGTGGTGCTCATACTATGGATACAATGAGAATGGAAAGCGGATTTTTGCACTGGGGACATGATATATCACCTGAAGAAAATCAATACCAGGCAGGATTAAATTTTACAATTAGTTACAAAAAACCTTTTAATTTTATTGGAAAGGAAAAATTACTCAAAATTAAAGATAAAAAACAAGATAAAAGACTTGTAATGCTTTGTTTAAAGAATAGTAAACCAGGATATCCATTGCTACTTCATGACGAGCCAATTTATTTAAACAATAAGATTATTGGAAAAACAACATCAGGCAATTATTCATTTAATTACAACAAGAACATTTCATTTGGCTATATAAATTCAAACTTATCAAATACAGAATTAAATGATTTGGGACTATTTGTGGAGATTGAAAAGCAAAAATTTCAGGCAGATATACTTTTTAAACCTTTAAAACAAAGCAATTTTAAAAAAATTTAAAAAAATTAATTTGTGTTTTTTTTCTATAACTGTTTAAATAACCATATGAAAAACTCGCAACCTAGAGCAATAGATCATCGTATTGATAACCATACAGACCTAGTTTCTAGAAATAAAGATTTTAAGACTACTAATATAAATATCCTTTTAAATAGAGTTAGGATCGAAAAAAAGATTAGATCAAGAAAAAAAATAATTTTTTCAATGTTCATAATTAGTGTCATATCTGCTTTAAGCATTATAGTATTGAGTAATTAACTAATTTAACCTATCAAAATAAATTAGAGTTTTTATGGATAAAGTTAATATAATATATCTATTACCAGAAATGAGAGGAGCTTCTGGGGGAGCAAAAGTAATTTATAATCATTCTTTAATTTTAAATAATTTAAATAAAAAAATAAATTCTAAAATAATTCATTTAAAAAAAAATTTTTTATACAAGCTAGAATTGTCATTATCAAAAAGAATTCAATTTTTTGATAAAAAAAAATCAGGTTGGGATGGAAAAAAAATGAGAGTAAGTAGAAAATATAGACCAAAAAAAGATTGGCATAAAGATAAAATTTTAGTGGGTGATAATATAAATTTTGATAAAAAAAAAGATTTTATTATTATTCCAGAAATTTGGGCACATTTTGCTGTTGATCTTAAATTTGCTGAAAATGGAATAAATTATGCGATTTTCGTTCAAGGTTTTTATCACATGAATTCTACAAATAATTTTCTAAATCTAAAAAAATCTTATGAGAATGCAGGTTTAATTATTACAACATCAAAAAATAGTGTCAGTTATTTAAGAACAATGTTTCCCAATATAAAAAAAAAAATTTTAAAAGTTAATTTATCAGTTGATACTGACAAATTTAAGATAAAAAAAAAATCTAACTTAATAACATATATGCCTAGAAAGTTACCCGAACATTCGAATTTATTATTATTTTATTTAAAAAATTTACTACCTAAAAACTGGAAAATTTTACCCTTAATTAATGTGACTGAAAAAAAATTAACACAATCTCTTTCAAAGTCAAAAATATTTTTATCTTTTTCTAACTTTGAAGGTATGGGCCTTCCCCCTATAGAGGCCGCTCTCTCCGGAAACAAAGTTATTGGTTATGTTGGAGGAGGAGGATCAGAATATTGGACGAAACCTATTTTTATAAAAGTAGAAAATGGTGAAATAGAAGATTTTGCTAAAAAGATTATAAGAAATATTAAATCTTATAAAAGTAGTTGGGTTAAAGATACTAAAAAAAGTCGTTTATTACTTTCTAAATATTATTCTAAGAAATCAGAAAAAGAGTCTTTAATCTTTTTATCAAATAAAATTTTAAAATTTTTTAAATAGATTTAAAAACTTGATTGCACAAAAAAATAAAAAGTATTATAAATCAACGGTAATTTAATGGCGGGGTAGCTCAGTTGGTTAGAGCGCAGGACTCATAAGCCTGAGGTCAGTGGTTCGATCCCACTTCCCGCTACCACTTTGCTGTATTAGGAATTAATACTTAATAATTAAATATTTAATTCAAAATTTTATTTAGCTTTGACAAATTCATAGTTTGATTAAGAGGTAATTTACTTTTACTATTAGCCTTAATCTTCAAAATATTTTTATTAAATTTTTTTGCAAATTGGAAAACTGATTGTGATTTACCACCTACATTAATAATACCTTTTTTTTTAATTATTTTGGGTAAAATTTTAATTAAATCTTCATGATACATAAAGTTAGATTTTAAATTTGTAAAAGCTTTTTTATAAGGAAAAGGTTTTTCGGTCATAGTTATTCTTAATATTAAAGAATTTTTATACATTGCAACTGCGCACTCACCCCCTAATTTTGATAGACCATAATTATTAAATGGTTTTACAGGATCTCTTTCTGAATAATTCCCTTTTACACCCTCATAAACATAACCAGTTGAAAAGTATACCAATTTGATATCATTTTTTTTACATACTTTAGTTATGTTAGCGGTTCCAATTATATTTAAATCAATACTTTTAGAGATATTTTTTTCATGAATGTCCATTGGCCTTGATAATCCTGCACAGTGCATAATTATTTTGGGTTTTATTTTTTTAACTATTTTTTCAATAGATGAAATGCTTAAAATATTACATTGTTTTTTTGATGCGTAAAATAATTCAAGAGATTTATTTTTTTGTTTTAAAATCTTGGAAAATCGTCCATCACCTCCTGTTACTAAAATTTTTTTTTTCATTCAATTATGTTTTTTTAAATTGTTTTAGTGTCATAGCCTTATTATCTTTTTTTGATACAATTGTTTTTTTTAGAGGCCATTTAATATTTAGTTCTTTATCATTAAATTTAATTACTTTTTCACTTGCGGAATCTCGATATTGAGTACAGCTGTAAATAATATAATTTTCATTTTCAAGCGCTTGAAAACCGTGTGCAAACCCTGGTGGAATATAAACTGATTTTGAATTTTTTTCACTAAGAGTACATTGATAATATTTACCAAATATTTTAGAGTTTTTTCTAAGATCTACAGCAACATCAAAAATTTTACCTTTTATAACTGAAACAAATTTACCTTGTGATTTTATTTTTTGTAAATGCAATCCTCTAATTACATTTTTTTTTGAAAATGACATGACTAGAAAAGGAAATTTTTTATTTATTTTTTCTTCTCTTATAAGCTCTTTAAAATAACCTCTTTTGTCTCTAAAAGATTTATTTTGAATTATAAATAAATCTTTAAATTTAGTTTTTTTCATAATTTAAGTGATTATTTTTTTGAGATAGTTTGAATATTGACAATTTCCATAAAATTTAATCGAAGCTATAATTTCTTTTTTTGTTATCCAGTTATTATTTAAAGAAATTTCTTCAAGACAAGCTATTTTAAATCCTTGTTGATTTTCGATAGCTGATACAAAATTGCTAGTTTTATAAAAATCTTCTATTGATCCAGTATCTAGCCAAGCACCACCTCTACCAATGAATTCAGCAGACAAATTGTTTCTTTTTTTGTATTTATTTAATAAATCAGTAATTTCAAGCTCATTTCTTCTAGAGGGCTTTAGTTGTTTTGAATACTTAACAACATTTTTATCAAAAAAATAAAGACCTGTAATAGCTAAATCAGAAACAAATTTTTTTGGTTTTTCTTTAATCGCCACAATTTTATTTTTTTTAATTTTCGCTACACCAAATTTTTCAGGATCTAAAACTTTATGAAGAATTACTTTGGCCCCTTTGTTTATTTTAATACATTTGTTGAGCATTTTTGATAATGATTGACCATAAAAAAAATTATCACCTAAAATCATAGCTACACTTTGTTTTTTTATAAAATGTTCTCCCAAAATGAAAGCATCAGGAAGACCTCGCGGTTTATCTTGTTCAATGTAAGTAATTTTTATTCCTAATTTTTTTCCATTAGGTATGATTTTTTTATATTGGTTTAATTGACCCTTGTTAACAATAATCAAAACATCTTTTATCTTAGCAAGCATCAATATCGAAAGTGGATAAAAAATTAGTGGTTTATCATATATTGGCAATAATTGTTTATTAACTGCTTTTGTGAGAGGACTCATTCTCGTTCCCATTCCTCCAGCTAAAATAATTCCCTTTTTAATCATTTGAACCCAATCTTTTTATAATATCTTTTTTTGTAATTGATTTATAATATTTTTTATTATCGTTATACCAGTCAAAAGTTAACTTAATTCCATTTATAAAGTTAGTTTTTGTTTTCCATTTTAATTTATTTTTTATTTTATTGCTATTGAGTGCATATCGAATGTCATGACCTGGACGATCTTTAACAAATTTAATTTTTACATTACGTCCTAATTTAATTTTTTTTTTTGCAATATTTATTAATGATTTACAAATTTCTAAGTTATTTAAATTTTTATTTGATCCAATGTTATAAAATTCACCTATTTTACCTTTTTTAAATACTTCTATAAGTGCCTCACAATGGTCTTTGACATAAATCCATTCTCTAGAATTTTTTCCATTTCCATAAATAGGCAAACTTTTATTATTAAATATATTATAGATTAATTTTGGTATTAGTTTCTCTGGGTGCTGTTTAGGTCCATAGTTGTTTGAACAATTTGTAACTATTGCTGGAATTTTATAAGTCCTAACATAAGATGAAACCAAATGGTCTGATGCTGCCTTACTCGCAGCATATGGTGAACTTGGTTTGTAGGGGTAGTTTTCATTAGTTCTTCCTTTTAATATGTCGCCATAAACTTCATCTGTTGATATATGAATTAGTCTACTTTTTTTATTTTTAGCATTATATTCTTTAAAAATTTCTAGAAGATTAAATACTCCTAAAATATTACTATTAATGAAGTCTTGAGGACTGTCTATTGATCTGTCTACATGAGTCTCTGCTGCTAAATTAAAAATTCCAATTGGTTTGTTTATAAAAATAATCTTAGTTAATTTATATCTATTATTTAAATCACATTTTATAAATTTATAGTTTGGGTTATTTATATAATTTTTTGTATTATAGAAATTTGATGAGTAAGATACTTTATCTATATTGATTACATTAAATCTCTTTTTAAGTAATAATTCGATAAGATTGCTACCAATAAAACCAAGACCACCAGTTACAATAATTTTACGCATGATTTTTTTTATAATAATAGATATAGTAAATATATATTAATTCACATCAATAATGACATTAAGCTTAAATAATTTAACATTTATCATCGTTACATTTAAAAGTGAACATATAATTCATGAATGTATTGAGTCTTTACCAAAAAACTCTGAGATTATCTTGATCGATAACTCAAATAATAATGAAATGAAAAACGATTTAGAGAAAAAATATAATAAAATCAGAGTTATTGTTCAAAAAAATGAGGGAATGGGATCTGCTAACAACAAAGGGATAAAACTATGCAAAACTGATTACGCATTTGTAATAAATCCAGATGTTAAATTTTACAAAAATACATTGCAAGCATTAATAGACTTTTCATCAAAGAATATTGACTATGCTGTTTTAGCTCCAATATCTGACAATTTAAAATATCCAAACTATAAAATCACAAGCAAAAATGTATTAGAAAGTGCTGATGATCATTTAAACGTAGATTCAGTGGACGGATTTGCAATGTTAATAAATAAGAATAAATTTAAAGATAACGTCTATTTTGATGAAAATTTTTTTCTATATTTAGAAAATGACGATTTATGTTTAAGAAAAAAAAAAGAAAATAATAATATTTATATTGTAAAAAAAGCTAAAATAAATCATTTAGGTGGAAAGTCACATTCTAATATTTATGAAACAGAAATTGAATTTTCTAGAAATTGGCATTGGATGTGGTCAAAATTTTACTTTAATAAAAAACATTTTGGATATTTACAAGCTCTACTAATAAGTTTTCCAACTATGATAAACTCCATTTTAAAGTATTTTTATTATTTAATTAGATTTAATAGATATAAAAAAAAAAATTTATAAAATGAGATTTTCAGGTTTATTAAATTCTATATTAGGTAGAAAATCTTGGTACAGGCCAAAGGTTTAAATATTAATGACCAGGAAAGTCTATTAAATTTTCAACTTTATAATCTTTTTTTAACAAGTTCTCAGATCCGCCTAAATCAAATAAATTAATAACGAATACAAATGCAGCAACTTTACTATTTGAAATCTCTACAAGTTTGGCTGCTGCTTCTGCTGTTCCACCTGTAGCAATTAAATCATCAATTATTAGCACGCTATCGTTCTCATTTAATGAATCTTTGTGCACCTCAATTGTAGCCTTTCCATATTCAAGTTCAAAGTCTACTGAATGAACATCTGCTGGTAACTTATTTTTTTTTCGAAGCATTATAAATGGTTTTTTTAAAATATAAGAAACTGCTGACGCGAATACAAAGCCACGAGACTCTATTGCTGCTA
>MDTD01168029.1_pt1 | contig 11536 bp, 11 predicted proteins | sample 811221 | NCBI WGS metagenome assembly MDTD01 (sample SAMN05326646, study PRJNA326480) | marine metagenome | isolation source: seawater | place: Pacific Ocean: South West | collected 2011
CAGGAATTGTTCGACTTCGTTCAGATGCACGATCCGGCGAATTGGAAGCTCGTAGTGGAATCAGCCATGGAGGGCTATCACATTAAGGCCCTGCACCCAAAATCTTTCTATCCCTTCGGTTTTGATAACCTAAACGTAGTGGAAACCTATGGGCCCAATTCACGCCTCGTATTTCCGTTCCGCCGCGTCGAAAAGTTGCGCGATATTGCGCCTGAGGACCGGCGCCCGGATGGTATGCTCACCTACGTTTACCACTTATTTCCAAACGCACGTGTTTCCATGTTGTCGAGTCATCATCAGCTGATCATCATTGAGCCTGAAGCCCCTGACCGGGTGCGCTGGGATTTTTTTCGCCTGACGCCTCCGGCCCGAGATGGCAAGCCTGTAGACAAAGCGGGAATCTCAAAGGATGCGGACTTTGTCAAGGAGACGGGTCTAGTCGAGGACCGCGAAGCGGCCTGTTCCATCCAGGCTGGCTTGGCGACGGCGGCCAACACGCACTTCACCTTTGGGCGTTACGAAAAATCAGCCGTACATTTCCACGAACATTTAGATGCCAATTTGGCCCAGCTCCGCCAGGGTGCGTTTGAAGATAGCCGCTCGGAGAGGTAGATCCAGCGCTCTGCGCTACGAGGATGTCGCTGAAACCTCTGATAGCGGGTGATTATCCTAAACTAGCCGAGGCCGAGGGCTAAAATTGGCTATTAACCAAAGACATTGTGGAAAATCCTCTCTCGATTTTGGGTCTCGCCGCCGCCGCAAACTTCTTCCGAGGCTTTTGCACGATGGTCCGAATCGTTTTGCATGGGTTGCTACGGGTCATTTAAATTGAGCCATGGCGGACCCAAAGGGTCCAAATGTTGTTTCTATCCAATCGCCCTTGGCGATGTCATACTGGCGGGTGAAGGATCCTGACATGACCAGGGTCCCGGCTTCTAATCGCCGGCCGAACTCTGCGAGCTTGCCGGCCAGCCAACGGATAGACTCCAAGGGCGTGCCCAAGACTTCCGCACCGGTCGCGTGTTCTTGTTCGATGCCGTTTATGGAAACCACCGCTTCGACCCCGGCCAAGTTTAAGTCTCCCTGAAAAGGGGTGAAGGTACCAGTCACGTAGGCGTGCTGTTGGGCGTTGCCTGCTATGGCTAGCGGAAAGTCTGTGCTAAGAGCACTGCGCCGCTCGATGATCTCGAGCGCTGGGGCGATGCTCTCCACGGCATGCGCCGCATCGGCCAACGAAACATCCGTGCCTTCCAGCGCTTTTCCAACGCGCAAGCAAAGCTCGTTCTCAAAACCCGGTCTGTGAAGGGTATCGAAATCGAATGTTGCTGGCGCCGGCCGCTGCCCTGACACCAGCAGGTGACCAAGGCAGGGTTCGTGTACGTCTTGCTGGCGTTGCATGGCTATGGATGTCAACCCAACCTTCCAGCCGGCAAGCGCTTCTCCGTTCGCCTCTCGCAGTGTCAGCAGTTCGAACTGAACCGCATAAGCGTCATCGGTAGCGATTGCGCCGCTCAGGGTTTTGGGAAATGAGGCGTTAGCATCGAAGGCTGCGTGGAGTTTGCGCGCGGCATTATTAGGGCTGAGGGACATATCTACCTGTGACCTGTGTACTATGATTAAAGTGCTATTTTCGTAATATATCAGACCTTAGGCACCTCTTTCACGCTGTTGATTTAGAATAATATGCGCAAAGGGGCTTTCGCTCCAGGGTACGAGGCCGTAACCTTTCTATCGCCTGTTATGGCCAGTCCAAGCACTCTCCATTTTGTTAACTCATCGCTGTATTCTGTCCATGGCTCCTCCGCTGCTCTTGTTGACTGACATTCACCTGACCTTTGGCGGCACGCCGCTGCTCGAGGGGGCGGAGATGAGTGTATCTGCGGGCGAACGCTTATGCTTGGTGGGGCGGAACGGATCGGGCAAATCGACCCTTTTGAGGATAGCAGCGGCACAGATGGATCCTGATGCGGGCGAGCGGTTCTTACAGCCAGGAACTACCGTGCGCTATCTGCCGCAGGAGCCGGATTTGTCGGTGTTCGCCACGGTCTGGGATTATATTGCCGATGGTCTAACTCCGGGTGAAGATCCACACATTGGTCGGCGGGCCTTGTCGAAGCTAGGCCTCTCGGGTGATGAGGCTACGGGTCACTTGTCGGGGGGTGAGATTAGGCGTGCGGCATTGGTCCGCGCCCTTGCGCCGGCGCCGGACATACTTTTGTTAGATGAACCCACCAATCATCTGGACCTGCCGGCCATAGAATGGTTAGAGATGGAACTGCGCACAAACCGTGCGGCAGTGGTGCTAATCTCTCACGATCGGCGTTTTCTGGAAACTCTGTCGAAAGCCACGGTTTGGATTGACCGTGGCGCGTGCCGACGCCTAAACAAGGGCTTTGCTCATTTTGAAGAATGGCGGGACGGTCTCCTTGAGGATGAAGAGGTTCGGCGTCACAAGATGGACCGTAAGATCGTTCGTGAAACTCGCTGGCTGAACCGGGGTGTTACAGCCCGGCGGAAGCGAAACATGGGCCGACTTCGTGCGCTAAATCAGCTACGCGAGGATCGGCGTAACTTGCGCCACGAGGCGGGCACGGTGGAAATGACGGCACTGGAAAGCCGCCGGTCGGGAAAGCGAGTGATTGAAGCCAAGGATATTACCAAATCCTATGGCCGTAATGTAGTCGTTAAGGACTTCTCCACTCGCATCCTTCGTGGTGACCGAATTGGGATTGTTGGCCCTAACGGTGCGGGTAAAACCACGCTACTGAAAATACTGACGGGGGCCGGTGCACCCGATGCGGGCACAGTGGATCTGGGTGTTAACGTCGACTTGGTGACCTTGGACCAGAAACGCGAAAGCTTGGAAGGAACAACGCGTCTGGCAGATGCCCTGACTGGCGAGAGTGGAGATAGTGTGATCGTTGGGGGGCAGCAAAAGCACGTCATGAGCTACATGCAGGATTTCTTATTTACCCCTGAGCAGGCGCGCACCCAGATCAGTGCGCTTTCCGGCGGCGAGCGCGGTAGGCTTATGCTGGCTCGTGCATTCACTCGGCCATCAAATATCCTGGTTCTGGATGAGCCGACAAACGACCTCGACCTTGAGACTCTTGATCTACTGCAAGAGTTGCTGGCCAACTACGAGGGCACGGTCATCTTGGTTAGTCACGACAGGGATTTCCTTGACCGTGTGGCGACGTCAGTGATTGTGTCGGAAGGGGCTGGCCGCTGGGTCGAGTACGCGGGCGGTTATACTGACATGCTGACGCAGCGCAGCAACATAACCGCGCCCGAAACGGCGAAGGCATCAAGACATAGAGTTGGAGCGGCCAAAGATAAAAAGATGCCAATTACCAAAACGAAGCTCTCTTTCAAGGAACAGTTCGCCTTGGAGACCTTGCCCAGTGATATCGAAAAACTGAAGGCTACGATCGACGATTGTCAGACAATCTTGGCACAAGACAACTTATTTAATCGTGATCCGGGCCAATTCCAAGCAGCAGCCGATCGGCTGTGCCAAGCAGAGGCAGAATTATTGGTGGCGGAGGATCGTTGGTTAGAGCTCGAGATATTGCGCGATGAAATGGAAGGGAATTGATCGTGCGAGACCTGCTCCCATCATAGTTGTCTTGGACATAGGAGGACGGTCGTGGAGGAAGACTGGAAACAAGAGCTTGATGAACTGAGACGCCGTCAGGCTGATGTGCGCGAAATGGGCGGAGAGGAACGGATCCAGCGCCAACATGACGGCGGACGCCTGACAGTGCGCGAACGCATTTTTGCTATGGCTGATCGCGGTACATTCCACGAGCTTGGCACTGTTGCGGGCAATGCGGAATACGATGCCAATGGCGATTTGGTGAAACTAAATGCGTCGAATAATGTTATGGGCAGGGCCAAGGTCGATGGGCGTCCGGTTGTTATATCTGGAGATGACTTCACCCAGCGTGGCGGGTCCGCCGACGCGACCATCAAGGAAAAGGCCGCCTACCCCGAGGAAATGGCCCGAGACTTGCGCGTCCCGATAATACGGCTGATCGAGGGGTCGGGTGGCGGGGGCTCTGTAAAGACCATCGAGACTACGGGCCGACCTAACTTACCGGGCGGCATCGGCACCAAGTACGATATGATGCTTCTTAACATGGGATATATTCCTTGCGTGGCCCTCGGGCTGGGATCTGTTGCCGGGCTGGGTGCGGCGAAGTTGGCGGCTAGCCATTACTCGGTGATGGTTAAGGAGACTTCGGCCGTCTTCGTAGCCGGTCCGCCGGTGGTCTCCGGTTTGGGTGAGGATTTATCCAAGCAGGAGTTGGGTGGCTGGCGCGTTCAGTTGGCCGCTGGGGCGGTCGACGACGCAGTCGACATGGAAGAACAGGCTTTCCAAAAAGCACGGATGTTCCTGTCATACCTTCCGTCTTCTATCGACGAGTTGGCGGACCGATCGCTTGCCAACGATCCTGTAGGCCGGCGGGAGGAGAGCCTTTTCTCTATCGTACCTAGGGATCCCAAGCAGGTTTACCAAATGCGCCGGATCATTAACGCCGTTGTTGACCGAGGTTCATTTTTTGAGATGGGAGCTCTGTTTGGCCGCCCCATCATTACTGGCTTCGCCCGCATGGATGGTTGGCCCATAGCTTTAATGGCTTCTGATCCATTCTTTTCGGGCGGGGCTTGGACGACGGACGCCTGTGAAAAACTCATTAGGTTCGTCGATATGGCACAAACCTTTCACTTGCCGATCGTTTACCTAGCCGATTGCCCCGGCTTCGCCGTCGGCCTAGAAGCAGAGAAAACCCGGACCATCCGCGCCGGCGTGCGTGCTATGGCGGCGATCAGCCAGACCACCGTGCCTTGGTGCTCGATTATCGTGCGTAATGCGTTTGGTATTGCCGGCGGGGCACACCGGCCGGCGGGACGTTATTCGATGAGATATGCTTGGCTGTCGGGGGCCTGGGGCTCGCTGCCGCTGGCTGGTGGGATCGAGGCCGCCTACAGGGCTGAGCTTGATGCCGCCGAAGACCCCGAGGTAAAATTGGCGGAGATTGAGGAGCGACTAAATAGATTGCGATCTCCGTTTCGCACGGCGGAGACCTTTGCAGTGGAGGAGATTATTGATCCTCGGGAAACGCGACCGTTGTTATGTGAGTTCGCCAATCTGGCGGCGAAGCGACGGGAAGTTGGACCGTCGTCTTTTGGGATGCGGCCCTAAGGCTACATGCCGTTATCAAAACACTTCGGATCGGTTTGGAAATGGTCGGGTAAGCCGCGTTTTAGTCCATCACTCCCGATGATAAGGATGGCCGGACAAAATCGCCTGTACCCGGTAAAGCTGTTCGGCCAACATGACCCGGACCATCATGTGTGGCCAGGTCTGGGGCCCCAGGGATAATTTGAGATTGGCGCGATGCAGAACCGCTTGATCATGCCCATTCGCACCGCCGATCATGAACGCGGCTGACCGCACCCCGTTGTCTCGCCAACGGCCCAATGTCTCAGCAAGGGCTCGACTTGAGAGCGCCTTGCCAATGCCATCCAGGACGATGATCCGCGCACCGTTGGGCACCGCATCAAGAAGCAACTGACCTTCACGGCGTTTCAGTTCTGCGTCGCTAAGACGCCTCTTCTCCTCAACTTCCTTTAGTTGAAGTGTTGGTTGAATGCGTTTTTTGTAAAGTTCATACAAGGCCTTTTCTGGGCCCGGTTTCCAGCGACCCACGGCTACGATAAAATTTTGCATCCCGTTCTCTAGCATCCGTGGGTCGTAAATATCATACGCCAGCGCTCTGGGCTTCAGTGATAACTGTGCTCCTCGTGTTCTTCCAAATCTTCTCTAGATTATAGAACAACCGGACTTCCGGACGGAATAGGTGCACAATGAGATCACCGGCATCGATCAACACCCAGTCGCATTGTTTCAAACCCTCAACGGCAATGCCCTTGAGACCTATACCTTTCATGCGGCGTTGGATATGATCGGCCATTGCACCCACGTGACGCTGCGAAGTACCAGAGGCAATAACCATATAATCGGCAATAGCCGTCTTGCCGGATAACTCGACCACGACGATGTTCTCGGCCTTGTCGTCATCGAGGGATGATTCCACTAACTGCAGAAGATCTCCAGCCAGGGGGGTCCGTTTCGATTGGGCTATGGGAACGCTCCTATCATTTGTTGCCCTTGCCTTGAGGCTCGCGCCCAGGGTTATTAGTGACGAGCCCTAATCTTTGTAGCGGATACTGGATTGAGTGGTCGTTTGAACAGCACCCACGCCGGAGTCCGCCGGGTCGCCAAGCTACCCGCACGGTATGGTTTTACGCGGTACTTGGCGAAACGCTGAGCCGCTTTTGACTTCTCAGCTCGCAAAGAATAGGTGGGACGTGCGAAAACCGCAACGGGAACCGTGTGAAATATCCGGGACCAGTCCCGCCATCGGTGGATTTGACACAGGTTGTCGGCGCCCATGAGCCAAACGAACCGTGCTTCTGGATACCCATCCGTTAAGGCTACCAGCGTCTCTGCGGTGAAGTTTGTGTTCAACTCTGCCTCAATGTCGGTCACCTGAATGGGGTGATCGGCGGCAACGTTCCGGGCGCTGTGGAGGCGCTTCGCGAGGGGCATCATGCCGTCTTCTGACTTCAGCGGATTTTGGGGCGTCACCAACCACCATACTTCGTCAAGTTCTAGGAGAGAGATAGCAAGCAGACTGATTTCAAGGTGACCCTCGTGGGCCGGATTGAAGGAGCCGCCGAGAAGGCCAATGCGCTGCCCCACACTCAACCCGGTGGGCACATGCCAGGCGCCAACTTCGGACGAGTGCAGGAAACGCTTACCGGGTGTGAGGGTTTTCAAGGGTTGCAGGCTACGGACGGCATTGTCCGCTGCCGCGGACCACGTACTTCATAGATGTAAGCTGCTCCAGCCCGACCGGGCCGCGGGCGTGTAATTTTCCCGTTGAGATCCCAATCTCTGCGCCCATGCCAAATTCGCCACCATCAGCAAACTGGGTCGATGTGTTAACCATAACAATGGCACTGTCCACTTCGTTAAGAAAAGTCTCCGCCGTGGCCGAGTTCTCCGTGATGATCGCCTCCGTGTGATTAGACCCATGTTCGGCGATATGCTCGATGGCCGCAGGTAGGCCGTCTACGGTGCGCACTGAAATGATGGAGTCCAGATATTCTGTGGTCCAGTCTTCGTCCGAGGCTGGCACAATTCGCTGATCAGCCTCTTGCGTGCGGGCATCCCCACGGACCTCGCAACCGGCCTCCGTCAGCTTGTCTACGATACGACTCAGCTGGGCGCGCGCGGCGCGGTCGATCAACAAGGTCTCAGTAGCTCCGCAAATTCCCGTGCGCCGCATCTTGGCGTTCAGGACGATGTTTCCTGCCATCTCAGGATCAGCGTCTGCCGTCACATAGGTATGGCATATGCCTTCTAGGTGTTTGAAGAGGGGAACGCGGCTTTCCGCTGAGATCCGTTCGACGAGCGACTTGCCACCTCGCGGCACGATCACGTCAATGTGGTCGACCATAGTGAGCATCTCACCCACGGCTGCGCGATCGCGAGTGGGAACCCGTTGAATGGCTGCGGTCGGTAGGCCAGCCTCACGGAGGCCTTCGGCTAGGCAATCCAGGATGGCGCCCGATGAATGGAAACTCTCTGAGCCGCCGCGAAGGATCGCCGCGTTACCTGCCTTCAGGCATAGCGCGCCTGCGTCCGCTGTCACGTTGGGCCGGCTCTCATAGATTACGCCAATTACACCCAATGGTGTGCGCCGGCGTTCGATCTTCAAGCCGTTTGGACGTTCCCAGGCATCCGTGATTACGCCTATCGGATCGGGCAGAGCGATAATATCGGTCAAGCCTTTTGCGATGGCCGCAATGCGCTTCTCATCCAGGCTCAACCGGTCAAGCATGGCCCTGGTTAGGCCTTTCTCCTGGCCGAAAGCCATATCCTTTGCGTTTTCGGACATAATCCGGTTCTGGTTACGACGAAGCGCTTTGGCGGTGCCTAATAAGGCCGCGTTCTTCGATTTCGTGGATGCCGTGGTCAGCTGGCGCGCGGCTTCCTTGGCATTTTTGCCGATGCCGTGCATGAGCTCAACGATGTTGGTTCCATCGGTCATGTCCGTTACCTCAGCTCAGGACTAGATCGTCGCGGTGTATCATTTCGTCGCGTCCACGGTAGCCGAGTATGTCCTCGATTTCACTGGTTTTGTTACCCATAATTCGGAGTGCATCGATTGCCGAGTAGGCTGTAATGCCGCGAGCGATTTCACGCCCGTCCTGAGCAGCCACCAGGACGGCGTCTCCGCGTTCAAACTGCCCTTGTATGTCTGTGACCCCGGCGGGTAAAAGGCTTTTGCCGCCGTTAAGCGCGCCTATGGCGCCGTTGTCGACGACAATGGTGCCGGCTGGTTTCAGGGCGCTAGCGATCCAGCGCTTCCGGGCGGTCTTTGGGTTCGCATCGGGCAGGAACCAAGTGCACCGGGCGCCATCCTCTATGCGTGTCAGTGGGTTAAGTTCGGTGCCATCGGCGATGGCCATACGAGTGCCAGCGGCCATGGCGATCCGGGCAGCCTCCAGCTTTGTCACCATGCCCCCGGAGCCGTCGTAACTCATTGATTTTCCCGCCATTTTCTGAACGGCTGCACTGATTTCGCCACGGACTTCGGAAATGTGATTGGCGTCGCTGTTCTCTATTGGATCTTTGTCGTACAGGCCATCTACGTGGGATAAAAGGACCAAGGCATCGGCGCTGACCATTACCGCGACGCGACTGGCCAGGCGGTCGTTGTCGCCGAAACGGATCTCGTCGGTGGCGATTGTGTCGTTCTCGTTGATCAGTGGTACGGCGCCGAGCTTCAAAAGTGTCTCTAAGGTGTTTCGCGCGTTGATGTAGCGCCGCCGGTTTTCGCTGTCATCTAGAGTGATCAGGACCTGCGCCAGGGTCAGATTGTGTTCCGCCAGGACCTCCTGGTAGGCATGCGCGAGACGTACCATGCCTGTGGCCGCTGCCGCCTGGCTTTCCTCTAGCCGAAGTTGTCCGATGCCCAGACCCAGGTGCCGGCGGCCGACAGCAATAGCACCTGATGAGACAATCACCACCTCTTGGCCTCGGGCGCGAAAACGAGCAACGTCGCTTGCTAGGGCTGCCAGCCACCTTCGATTAACAGCACCCATCTTCTGGTCAACAAGGAGCGCCGATCCAATCTTGATAATGACTCGGTGAGCCGCCATCAAATGCGAGCCGACGCTCATGAGGGGTGCACCTCCCAGGGCTCGTGTTCAGCTTCCGTCATTGTTCCGATCACATAGAAAATTCTCCAGATTACATCTTCGACCCCTGTGCCCGCTACGGCGGAAAGGCGCATGACGTTGTGGCCCGAGACCGCCTTCAGTTCATCCGCCAGCCATTCTGCCTCTACGTCGCCGACGGCGTCGCATTTGTTAAGTGCGATGATCTCTAGCTTTTCAGACAGGCCGCCACCATAGGCTTCGATCTCCTTGCGGATCGTTTTGTAGCTATACACGGGGTCGTCCCCGGTGACGTCGATGAGATGTAAAAGCACCCGACAGCGTTCTACGTGGCCAAGGAAGCGGGTGCCTAATCCAGCGCCCTCACTAGCGCCTTTGATGATGCCGGGGATGTCGGCCAGGACAAATTCGTTGTTGCCGCGCCTTACCACTCCCAGGTTTGGATAAAGCGTGGTGAAGGGGAAATCGCCAATCTTTGGATGCGCTCGAGTTACGGCGGACAGGAAGGTCGACTTGCCGGCATTGGGCAGGCCTACAAGGCCCGCATCCGCGATGAGTTTCAAGCGTAGCCAAACCCAAAGCTCCTCGCCCGGCCAGCCGGAGTCATAGCGGCGTGGCGCCTGGTTAGTGGATGATTTGAACCGAGCGTTGCCGCGGCCGCCATCGCCGCCACGCAGCAAAACTCTAGTTTCACCCACTGACGTCATGTCGGCCAGAACTTCTTTCTTATCCTCGGATAGTATTTGAGTGCCAACTGGAACCTTAATGATTATGGTTTTACCCTTGGGGCCAGACTTGTTGCGGCCCATGCCATGGATGCCGCGGGTGGCCTTAAAGTGCTGCTTGTAACGGAAATCGATGAGGGTGTTGAGATTGTCCACGCAGACGAATTCGATATCGCCTCCGCGACCGCCGTCGCCGCCGTCGGGGCCGCCGAACTCGATGAATTTTTCACGGCGGAAACTGACGCAGCCGTCACCGCCATCACCGCTCTTGATATAGATTTTGGCCTCGTCCAGGAATTTCATCGCCTTGGCCTTTGCTGTGGCTCCGCACGTTGCTCATGAAAAAAGGGGAATGGTCACCATTCCCCTTCATCCTCGTGGTGAATGGCGTCGCAACCTTTTAAGACATCGGCTCCACGCCCACGTACATGCGACCACCGGCCTTACGCTGGAACGCTACCTTGCCTTCGGCTGTGGCAAAAATTGTATGATCTTTACCAATGCCAACGTTTTCCCCTGGGTGGTATTTGGTGCCGCGCTGGCGGACGATGATATTACCGGGAATCACCGTCTCGCCGCCGAACTTTTTGACGCCCAGTCGGCGTCCGGCGGTGTCGCGTCCATTGCGGGATGATCCGCCTGATTTCTTATGAGCCATACTGCGTTACTCCTTCTCGACACCCTTGGCCGGCGCCTTCTTCTTTGGGGCTTTTTTTGTGGATGGCTGGTTGGCGGCCGTTTTTTTCTTGGTGCTAGTTTTCTTGGCTGGCGCCTTCTTTGCGGGTTTCGCGCCGCTCGTGTCTTGCGCTTTCTTTGCAGCGGCCTTCTTGGTAGCCGTTTTTTTAGCGGCAGGCTTGGTGTCGTTGGTGCTTACCTCGATGACCTTTAGAGTCGTCTGTTCCTGACGGTGACCTTTCGTGCGGCGATAGTTATGCCGACGCTTCTTTTTAAAAACAATTACCTTGTCGCCTTTGCCCTGTTCAATAACCTCGGCGGTCACGGCGGCCTTTTCAACCAGCGGTGTGCCAACCGTTGGGGCTTTGCCTTCTTCGCCAAGCATCAACACGTCGCCAAGTTGAACCTTCTCTCCTGGCTTGCCGAGAAGCTTTTCCACGATGATAATATCATCCTTAGCGACTTTATATTGTTTGCCGCCGGTTCGTATTACTGCGAACATCTTCGCCTCATGTGTTTAACCTTTATGGGCTCTGGGGCGCCATGCTATGAACCGAGCTATAATTCCAGTCGAACTTATGCTTTCGATTGTTCCGCAAGGCCCGCAGAACGCCGGCCGCAATATAGAGCTTTCGCCGACCTTGTCAACGCCACCAAAAGCGTTTTTCCAGCTGCAATGTGGGCCTTTGTTGCGACCGGTGCGGCGCCTTGCAGGACAAGATGGTTTCGGTTAATCTCCGCGCGCTCTCGAGACCACATGCCTTCATGATCCAAAAAGCGGAGAGGTGCCGGAGTGGTCGAACGGGGCGGTCTCGAAAACCGTTGTGCGCTTGCGTACCCAGGGTTCGAATCCCTGTCTCTCCGCCACTTTCTCCAGA
>MDTD01202850.1_pt1 | contig 11536 bp, 9 predicted proteins | sample 811221 | NCBI WGS metagenome assembly MDTD01 (sample SAMN05326646, study PRJNA326480) | marine metagenome | isolation source: seawater | place: Pacific Ocean: South West | collected 2011
TCTTACAGTAGTGTTGCTTACTGCCTTTCCGTTTATGCTCGATTTTTTCTCCATGATGCGGGGCTACGGTATGTCGTTTAGTTTTGCACTGGCAGCACTATACCATTTAGTGGCACTGGCTGAAGATAGGGAGGATAAAAAGCAAGTTGAGAAGGCATTGTACTTCTCGCTGTTGGCCGTTTTGGCAAATTTTACCATGCTTATATTTTATTGTGCTGTTGTTTGTATGGTGGGCATACTGCTTTTGCAGCAGTATAAAAAAGAGCTTTTTACCGTTCATTTTAAAAAAATAATACTTCGTCCGCTGGTAATAAATGCAGTGGTACTTTACTACGTGCTCAATTGGGTGTTGTTTCTCAAAAGTCAAGGACAATTGTACTACGGCTCAGAAGGAAGTTTTCTTATGGGTACTGTGCAAAGTCTTGCAATGGTGTTTTTTTATAAAGATAGAATAGAAAAAGGTACTACGTATATGCCTTTGGTAGATATATCTACAGTTATATTAATAGTGTTAGTGCTGTACAGTTTTTGGAGGTATAAAAGCAATAAAGGATTCTTCAACTTAGGCGTATTTGTAGGCATATTGTTTACTATCCCTATAGCACTTCGTTATACTTTGGGTTTTAAATACCCCTTGGATAGAGGCGCAATTTTGTTTTATATACCTGCTATACTGTTGCTGCCTTATTTTTTGCAAGACTTAGTAAAAAGGCACAAGGTTTTCAACGTGTTGTCAAAAGGTATTACGTTAAGTTTACTGTCTGTTTGGTTGTTTTATTTTGCTGTAAATGCTAATTTTTCATACTTCTGTATGTGGCAATACGATGCCTCTACCCCGTATGCTGTTAGCCAAATGAAAAACAATGCCGATTCGGTAAGCATAGCTTGTAGTTGGCCGCTTGAACCTTCGGTAAATTTTTATCGAAAAAAGTTTAATATTTTAGCCGACAGCCCAACGAAAACGGAAGTTATAAAGGATGAGATGTGTGATTTTTACTTGGTTTTTAAAAACGAAGCAGAGCAGCTTCCCCAACAAAAGATTGTACTTTTGAAGTTGTTTCCGCTTTCAAACGTCCAGATGTACAGGCTTAAATAACATAAGGCAACCCGTTTGGGGTACTGATTTTAAAGATTAAAAAAACATAGATAATGCTTGATAAAAACCAAATAGCGCAACGTATAGCAAGGGAACTTAAAGATGGTTACTATGTTAACCTAGGTATTGGTATCCCTACTTTGGTAGCAAATTATATTCCTAAAGGAATGACGGTTACCTTACAATCAGAAAACGGATTGTTGGGAATGGGGCCTTTTCCGTTTGAAGGTGAAGAAGACCCCGATTTGATAAATGCAGGCAAACAAACCATTACTACTATACCCGGTTCAAGTTTTTTTGATTCGGCCATGAGTTTTGGGATGATACGCGCAGGCCGTGTTGATTTAACTGTGCTGGGAGCGATGGAAGTTGCCGATAACGGCGATATAGCCAACTGGAAAATACCCGGCAAAATGGTGAAGGGTATGGGTGGTGCTATGGATTTGGTTGCCGCTGCAAAAAATATTATTGTTGCCATGCAACACACCAATAGGGCAGGCGAATCGAAGTTGTTGAAACGCTGCTCGCTGCCCATTACAGGTTTGGCTTGTGTGAGCAAGGTGGTGAGCGATTTGGGTGTGTTTGAAATTACCCCCGATGGTTTTAAACTGATTGAACGCGCTCCAGGGGTAACTCACGAAGAAATTAAAGCTAAAACAGAAGGCCGTTTGGTGATGACTGGTGATGAGCCGGAGATGCAGTTTTAAACAGTTTTAGGTTTAAAGAGTTAAGTTTTAAGTTATTACTATGGCAAGTTTTTCACGTATCGAAGAAATAAATGCTTGGGTAAAAGCACGTGAACTTTGTAGTATAATATATAAACTTACTAACGAAGATTCTTTTTGTAAAGATTACGCATTAAAGAATCAAATAGATCGATCGAGTGGATCGGTGATGGATAACATAGCGGAGGGGTATGAACGAGGCGGGAAGAATGAATTTGTAAATTTTTTAAGTATAGCAAGAGGCTCGTTAGGTGAAGTGAAATCACAACTATATCGGGCTTATGACAGGAATCATATTTCAAAAGAAATTTTTGATAGTACTTTTGCAATGGCTGAAGAAACATCAAAAATTATAACGGGGTTGATTACTTACCTTAATCAGTCCGATATTCGCGGTTTGAAATTTAAGGGTCGAACTTAAATAACTGAAAACATAAAACTAAAAACATAAAACTTTAACGCAGAATGACAAAAGTATCAGTAATAGGAGCAGGGGCAGTGGGAGCAACCGCAGCCGACGTTATTGCCTACCGACAATTGGCCGATGAGGTAGTATTATTAGACGTAAAAGAAGGTTTTGCCGAAGGTAAAGCACTTGATATTTACCAAACTACATCACTATTGGGTATGAAAACCCGCATTAGTGGTACTACTAACGATTATAGTAAAACTGCAAATTCTGATGTGGTGGTTATTACTTCAGGTTTGCCTCGTAAACCGGGTATGACCCGCGAAGAGCTTATCGGCACTAACGCTAACATCGTTAAATCGGTATCAGAAAATGTACTGAAACACTCACCCAATGCAATAATAATTATAGTGTCAAACCCAATGGATACTATGACTTATTTGGCGCTTAAAGCAACAGGTTTGCCTAAAAACCGTATAATTGGTATGGGCGGTATATTAGATAGTGCTCGTTTTAAAGGGTACTTAGGTCTTGGACTTGAAGCTACTACTGCTGATATACAAGCCACTGTAATAGGCGGACATGGCGATACTACCATGATTCCTCTTACTCGTTTGGCATCGTACAACGGTCGTCCTGTATCTGAGTATTTAAGTGCAGAACAATTAGAAAAAATAGCTGCCGATACTATGGTAGGTGGTGCTACACTTACTAAACTATTGGGTACTTCTGCTTGGTATGCACCGGGTGCTGCTGCTGCTTTGTTGGTAGAAGCTATTGTTCGCGACCAAAAACGTATTCTTCCTAACTGTGTTTACCTCGAGGGTGAATATGGCCAAAGCGATATTTGTATAGGTGTGCCAACAGTTGTTGGGCGTAACGGATGGGAAAGCATTGTTGATTACAAACTAACTGCTGATGAGCAAGCTAAGTTTGAAGCCAGTGCTGCTGCTGTACGTAATATGAATAACGTATTGAAAGAAATAGGAGCATTATAGTCTACTATAATATATAGTATAAACCGTCTAAAGCCCGCCTTCGTTTACGAAGGCGGGCTTTAGACTTTTAAGAGCTTTTTTTAAAACGATTGAGAAGGTTGCAATTGTTTGTAGGCCTTTGCTACAGGTTTAAAAGTGTTTTTACTTACAGGTTTGCCCGTTTCTAAATAGTATTTAAGCCCAATTAATAAGTTAACAAACATTTTTTTGAAGGGCATCTTCATCAAAGCGGCCATAAAAGCTGGCGATGTGGTAAAGCTGGCGTCTAACAACACTTTGGTTTTGTTTGCTGCCAAAGGGCTAAGTTTTATATCTACCTGCACCTCTTTTACCATAGGCATATTGCCACCTATTACCTCAAGGGTAAATTGCTTCAGTTCTATGGCATTAGTTATACGTTCGCGTATGTTTGTTTTAGAGTCAATTTGGCACTCGCGTTCGCAGCCTACCTCGCCTGCATTTCCTTTGGTAAAGTGCGAGCCTGTGAGGTTGGGGTTAAATAAATAGTTTTCGCCAAAACGAGTGTAAAGCGTTTCCCATACCATCTCTTTTGAAGCATTAATTTCTATTGCTGTGCTAATAGTTTTTGCATTTTTCATTTTGTATCAACGGTTAATAATATTGTTAATGCAAAGATGATTGAATGCGGGGTCTAAACTTTTTCTGTACAGTCCAACTATTAGTCGGTTTGGTTCAAACGGTATTGTGTAGGCGAAACCCCGTATTTTTCGTGAAACGATTTTGAGAAGTGCGATACATCGGCAAAGCCGCAATGGTAAGCTATTTCGCTAATTCTTTGGTCTGATAACAAAAGCAACTCAGCACCACGTTCTATTTTCTTGTTTTTAAGATACTGTGCAGGGCTATCGTTAAATACCTTGGCAAACTCGCGTTTGAATGACGATAAGCTAAGATTACAAAGTGCTGCCAACTCTTCAACACTAAGGTTACTATATATATGTGTATCAATTACCTGTTTAAAGCTGACTTCTTTGGGCGAAAATAAATCAGATATAAGTAGCATTACCGATTGAGCCTTTTCTGTTTTGGTAAGCAGCAAAATCAACTCTTTTAGCTTTAGTTTTATCAACTCATCATCTACCAACTGCGGGTTTTCAAAATAAAACTCCAAGCTCTTTATAAAATTATCTACCAACTTATCTCCCACTATCTTGTGTGCTGATATGGCGTTGGTGCCTTTTTTATATTGCTTTATAAAATCGGGTATATCGTTTTCGTATATCTTTTTCAAAACGTCGGGATACAAGTGCACAGCTATGGCCTCGCACTGTTGGTAGTTTGATGATATCAGCCACTCGCCCATATACGTTCCGCATTTCATTAGTATTGCATCTTTAGTATGTAAAGGTATTTTTTCAGTTGCTGAGTGTGATATTTGTTCGCCTTGCAGCACGTATAAAAAACAAGCCTCATTGGGCATAATTGCAGGCGTGATAAAGGGCGCTTTTAAAGCCACTTTTTCAAAAATCATCTTCTCAAATAGGTCAAAACGCTTGTGGTCAAGTATCATTAGTTTGTAAATGGCTGTTTTTAGCACTTTACACTTTCAATAATAATACAAAAGAATGTGTTGCCTAGTTGGCAGTTTTTGGCATAGTGCAAATAGTGGTGCTATGTTTGCAATGTAGCACAATAACAACATAGCAAGCATATTTTGAAACGCGCAATTAAAATACCTATCACATTTCAACAGCTTGAGGGCGATGGCTGTCATATTTTTACTGAAATTAAAATTTTTGGCGATAATCACTTCGTGCTGATAGATACAGGTGCATCAAAAACAGTTTTTTCAAACGATTTAAAGCATCGCTATCCGCAAATTGAAGTTTTAGAGCTTGAAGATAATATGGCGGCGGGAATAGGAGAGGGGAATGTAGAAGCGCAAATGGCAAAGTTGGAGCTGATACAATTGGGCAAAGCAAAAGTACACAATTTGTATTGTGGGCTTATTGATTTAGGCCACGTGGTAGCTACCTATAAAGCTATGGGTTTATTGCCTTTTGAGGGAATTATTGGGGGTGATATTTTAAAACTATTGAATGCTGAGATAAACTATAAGGGAGCTTTTCTAAAGCTACACCCACTTTAATATGCTGATGTTAACAGTGTGTTTTGTGTGATTTACTTTTTTGTTGCATTATTTTCTTCTCTTAAAAGAATTTTTTTTGTCATTTTATACTAAAATAAAATAAGTTGTAAGTAAAATGCTGATTATCAGTGTTATTTTTTTTGCTCACAACTTTTGGTTGTTGTGGCCATTGTCTGTCTTTTGTCAAAAGCCTTATTAATACTACTAAATTGTTTTTTTCATGCTAACATTTGTTGATATTTGTTTTGCAACACTATTAAACTAATTCGTGAAAATGTAGATTACTAGCGTTGCAGAACTTACTTGTTTTATTTTACTTAAACTTAATTTTTAAAAAATGGAAAAGGTTTTTACTAAACCATCTTGGATTGTCGTTAGATTGCGACAAACGCTGCTGCTGTTAGCGATTCTGCTGGCAGGGCAATTTACGGCCAGTGGCCAATCTACAAATCCCGCCCCCTATTGTGGGAATACCTTTTTTAGCTTTAATTCTACTTGTGACGGCTGGGCAGCTGCATTTGAAAAGGTTGAATTTAATAAGCTTAACTTTAGTGGTCCTGCTTGCCCAAGCGCAAACCGCAGCAGTGGATATAGCTACTGGGATAAAGCTAGCTTCCCTCAGTACACCACTAGTGTAGTTAAAGGGTCTTCGTACGATATTTCTATTACCACATCACCAAGTACTATTACTACTAACCAGTTTGGTGCTTTTGTTGATTGGAATGGCGATTTGGATTTTAATGATGCTAATGAGCAAATAATTACAAATCAAAACATTCCTTTTAATACTACTTGGAATTATACTAGAAGTATTACTGTTCCTTGTGGTGCTAAAACCGGTTTAACTAGGATGAGGTTGAGAGTAACTCCAAACTTCACGGTTAACGCAGGTACAGCTTGTAATAGTGCTGACTGGGGTGAAACTTTTGATTACGACATTACTATTGATGCGCCATCAAACCCTGTAGCTAACTTCTTTATTCCTGATACTGTATTTACTAATTCTCCAGCCACTTTTGTAAACGCAAACAAAAGCGGTTATATCAGTCACGAATGGTCTACTTCAGTAGCAGGTCTTCCCACCATTGTAGGAACAAACACTAACTTTTTGTTTGCTTTCCCATCGGCCGGTACTTACCAAGTTAGGCTTACATCTGCCAACTGTATAGGTTCGGCTACTACTACTAAAAACGTTGTGGTTGTAGACCCAACAACTGCTCCTACTGTACGTTTTGTAGGAAGCCGTAACAATATTGAGGTACCTATTAGTATAAACTCAATATCTGAGATTGTTGATTACTATGATTTCTCTACTTCTGGACCAACCAGCTATTTGTGGGAAATTACAGCTAGTAATCCAAATGCTTGGGTTTTCCCAATAATAGGTTCATTTAATGATAAAAATGTAACTGCATTGTTTTCTGATACTGCTAACCACGAGGTTTGTATGACTGCAAGCAATGCTATTGGGTCGACTAAACTTTGTAAACCTGATTATTTGATAATTCAGTACCCTAACAATCCAAATAAATACGAAAACATTATTTGTGATGATGCTAAAAGTACTTTAGATTCAGGTGTTGTTTATGATCCGGGAGGAAAAGATGATCCATATTCAAGCACTACCGGTACTTGTCAGTTTGTTATCGACCTTTGCGATGCTGATGAGATAGAGATTACTATTCCTTCAATTGGATACTTTGTAAACTGGGGTGATTACCTAAGGGTATACGATGGTGCCGATATTTCAGGTAAATTGTTGTTCCAAAATGGTAACAATACACCGCTTACAAAAACACAAACTATAATTGCTAAAAGCGGTAAAGCAACCATTGAATTCCAAAGAGATGCTTGGGATGCCGGTGATGGTTTTGCAGTTACTTGGAAAGCTAAGTTACGTAATGACGGCCCAATAAAAGCAGGTATTGATATACTTGATAAATTAACTAACGACTCAATATACAACTGTGCAAGCGGTCGCGAAGTTCGTTTTGCAAATGCTACTACAAACACTCGTGTTATTGATTATAACGAGCCTACAGCTGTACAATGGATTTTTGATTATGATCCTTTAATTGCTTATCCTGCAGGCTTTGAAGATATGCCATACAATGGTGACGAAGAAAACCCTACTTATGTATATTCTGCTGATAATAAATATACTATACGTTTAGTTGTTCGTTCTTGCGAAGGTTGGGATACTGCTTATCGGACACTATATATAGGTACTGGTAGTTCAGTTCCTAAAGTTGATTTTGTAGCTGATGCTACTATATTAAATGTAGGAGAAAGCACTTGGTTGCGCGATAAAACTATTGGTTGGTGTTCAGGTACATGGAGTATTAATCCTTCTACCTATACTGTTAAGAACGGTAGTTTAACCGATCAAGATGTAGAAATACAATTTAACAAAGCAGCACGCTACACTATTACCTATGCTTCTACCAATGATAATGGTTCAAGCTCTCGTACTAAAACAGATTATATTAGTGTAATAGAGTATTGCGTTCCTTCAGTAAATCTTTCATTGTCTAGTGCCTCAATCACTCGTGTAAAACTAAACACAATAGAAAAAGTATCAGCAACAGGTAAAGATGGTTACGAAGACTTCTCTTCTATACTTTCTACTGACTTATATGCAGGTGCCACTTATACTATTGAGGTTGATCGTAACGATGTGTTTGACCAAGCCGACCGTAAGGTATGGATTGACTACAACCGTGATGGTGTTTTCTCAGCAAGTGAACTTGTAGCTAGCGATGCTAATGCTACAACTAAAACGCTTACTGCTTCTATTACTATACCTAACTATAAAGATTTTGTAGAAGGCCCTACTCGTATGCGTGTAGCTCTTGGATTAAGCGGTACTAGCCTTACTCCTTGTGGCCCAACAAATGTTGGCGAATACGAAGATTACCGTGTAATGCTTAAACGTGATGATATGCCTCCGGTAATTACTGTGTTGGGTACTGATAGCGTGTTTATAGAGCTAGGTTCATCATATAAAGATGCAGGTGCTACTGCTTTTGATAATCGTGAAGGTAATATTACCCATAAAATTAAAGTTGATAACCAAGTTGATTCAACCCAAACAGGTGTTTATGTTGTTACTTACAACGTACTTGATGAATCAGGTTTAGCTGCTACACAACGTATACGTTTTGTATTTGTTGTTGCTGACTTTACTAAACCGGTTATTTCTGTTGTAGGTAATGTAGTTGAAACACACGAAGTAAATACTCCTTATGTAGATGCCGGTGCAACTGCTATGGACGATCCGGGTGCTAACAATATTAGCAACCTTATAGTAACTGCCAACGGTGTTGATGAAACTACATTGGGAACTTACGAGGTTGAATATACTGTAACAGATGCTTATGGTAACACTTCTACAGCAAAACGTACTGTAAATGTTGTTGACCGTACCGCACCGGTTATTACTTGCCCTCCTGTTAATTATGCTATACAAGTAGGTACTCCATTTAACAACCCAACTACTGTTACTGATAACTATGATAATAGCGTGCAATTGCAAGTTGTTTCAGGTTCAGTTTCTACTTCAGTGTTTGGTACATACAAAGTAACTTATACTGCTGTTGATGCTTCGGGTAACGTAGCTGCACCGGTAACTTGTACTTATACTGTAACTGATTTAATTGCTCCTGTAGTTACTTCACGTTCTGGTACTGAGTTTATGTTGGTTAATGTTAACGACTTTGCTTTTGTAGAGCCTGCTGTAACAGCAACTGACAATTATTTCCCTGCAGTAGCAATTACTCGCACAGGTAGTTTTGATATCACCAAATTGGGTGATTATACTATTACTTACACTGGTGTTGATGGCGCTGGTAATACCGGTACTTATGTGCGTTTACTTCGTGTAGTTGACATGAAAGCTCCTACTATTATTGCTCCTCCAATTAACATCCAACGTTGGACAGTATTAGATCCTTATGCAGGTGTAACTGTAGTTGATAACTACTACGCTCCTACTACCTTTACCCCAGGTAACGGTATAGATGTAGTAAGCTCAAACGTAAATATGCTTCAAGAAGGTATATACGAGATAGCTTACCAAGCTATAGATGGTTCAGGAAACGTATCTGAATTGAAATTCAGAACAGTTAATGTTGTTGCAAACACAACAGGTATTAACGATGTAGCCTTTGCTAATGCTATAAACATTTATCCTAACCCAAATACAGGTAGGTTTAATGTAGAGCTTGGTGTTGCTGCAAGCAACAATACCAAAATCACTGTAACAAGCATCACAGGTCAACTGGTAGCTACCTATAACTATAGCGATATAGTTGATGGTAAACTAGCAATAGACTTGTCTACTGCTTCTGCAGGCGTATACTTAGTACAAGTACAAAGCGATAACAACGTTGCTACCAAAAGGGTAACAGTTAGCCGCTAATTTTAGAATACTATTACACTTAATCTTAAGGGCTAAAGCTGCTTTATGCAGCTTTAGCCCTTTTTTTGTTTGTGTAAGAATTTTGAATAGTTAAAATGGAGTTGCTGTTGGTTTTTAGCTGATTTAAGGAAAGAATGTTGTGTTTGTAGGTCTCCGCATTTGCTTCTGGTTTTAAGTTGCTTATTTCGGCTGTAACCCCATTGTTATAATCTCGTCAACTCTTCGTCATCTTTCTAACTGGGTGATTTTTCGATTGTTTGTATAATAGATATCAGTAAGTAAGCTTAGTGTTTGGTCAAGTAACAATTTGAATTTTAACATTTATGGAGCTTTTTTTACAAAAAAAATCTCACATAAGCCTATTGGGCGTGTGCTCATGCTGTCAGCTATGCTATTTGGCGTAGGGCAAAGTACCTAAGCTTAATCTACCAATGTTTCCCCTTACTGTAATGTTCCACATACGGGTATAAGTGCTAACTGAAGCTGCGCCAATAACTGGAGTTTTAGCTTTTTCAACCCCCTACAGCCTATCCATGCCGTTTTGGAATAGTGGGTCAACTACTACACTAGCTGCAGGTGGCGCGTATACGACAGAGATGCAAACAGCAACAACATATACCACAGGTGCTGCTGCTTGGATTGATTGGAATATGGACAATAACTTTAGTGCAAACGAAGCTATTGTATTTGGAGTAACCGGAGCATCGCTACCATGGTTTACAAAAACCTTTGCGGTGCCGTGTACTGCTATACTAGGTGTTACTCGCTTAGGGTAAAGTGCCGCCGATTTAGCAGTACCTCTAAAGTGCTTGCTACAACAGTTGGAATACCCAATAATAGCGTAGTAACACTAGGTATAGCACGTATGAGTGTTGGTATTGCCTTTACAGGTAAGCTATTAAAAAGGGCGAGTTGTATTGCTAAAATATTCTTTAAATCTGGTTTTTGTTGTATATACAAATTATTAATAACCTAACATGATGTTTTTTAGCTGTTTGTTGGGTTAAATATTAGGCTTTTGTTATTTTTTTATAAATGTCATAAAACAGTAAAAACTACTTTTAAATGGCTAAAAACTATGCAAAACCTTTGTTTAAATGAAAAATAGTAGGATATTAGTGGCCACGAATTAAGTTTAATAGTAAGTTAACACAAGTAACAAATCAATCAAACACCTATGAATAACACCTTTACAAAAAAACGACGGAATGTTTTGATTTTAGCCTCAATGGCTCTTGCCCTGCTGTTTACAGTGGGTTTCGCAGGGAATTTGAGAGCTCAATCAACCAATCCTTCTCCCTATTGCGGTGCTGCCGGTCTTAACGGAACCATTTGCGACGGCTGGACGGCTGCCTTTGAAAAAGTTGAATTTAACAAGCTTAAATTTGATGGTCCCTCTTGTCCAAGTATTAGCAGAGGTTTGTATAGCTATTGGAATGCTTCTTCATTCCCAAAATATACAACCGATGTTACCCCCGGCTCATCGTATCTATTTAAGACTCAAAATGGCCCAGCAACTACTACCGGTAATCGCTATGCCGGTTGGATAGATTGGAACGGCGATAGAGACTTTAATGATGCGGGAGAGTATTTTGCTACTAACCGTAACATAAACTTTAACACAACCGACAACTATTCTCAAACAGTATCGGTTCCGTGTAGTGCAAAACCTGGTTTAACCAGAATGCGTTTGCGTGTTTCAGGTAGTAACACATTTAATTCAACCACAACTTGTAACTCAGTTACTTGGGGTGAGACTTTTGATTTTGATATTACCA
>MDTD01044578.1_pt1 | contig 11535 bp, 10 predicted proteins | sample 811221 | NCBI WGS metagenome assembly MDTD01 (sample SAMN05326646, study PRJNA326480) | marine metagenome | isolation source: seawater | place: Pacific Ocean: South West | collected 2011
ACTTTTTCCAAAAAATTATTTTCAGGTCCAAAATTTCTTGTAACCTCCATTTTAATTACACCTATATTTTTTTCATCAACTAATTTTTTTAAGTATTCATAATCATTATACATAAACGGAAAAACTGAATTTTTTAAATTTAATGGAACACCATTTGGATTTAATCCTGAAAGTAAATGGTTTGATAATTCATCTTTATTGTTATGGTTTGCAGATAAATACCAATCGTGCCATCCGTGATAACCACATATAGCAACATTGTCTCTTCCTGAAGCAGCTCTTCCAATTCTTATTGATATAGCATTAGCTTCTCCACCTGTTCTTGCAAATCTTACTTGATCTGCCCACTCATTAATTTCTACTAATTTTTCAGCTAAATGGACTTCCTCTGGGCAATTCAAAGTAGACATATTCCCATTTTTAATTGTTTTTTTTACCATTTTATCAATATGAGAATTTGCATATCCTAATGAATTAGTTCCAATTCCCATTATACACATATCTATTAATTCATTTCCATCAAGATCCCAAACTTTACAACCTTTTGATTTAGAAAAATATGAGGGCCATTTTTCAGGAAGAAACATTTCGGGCCTTTTAGAAAGTAGCATTGTCCCTCCTGGTATAAGTTTTTTTGCTTTATTATATAGCTTTTGTCCTTTATTCATTATTTTTTGATTTTAAATATCCTTCATTTCTGAGAATTAAATTATTAGACACTATCTGTGGATTAGAAACTAAAAAATCTGCATATTCTTTCCATGATTTGTTAATTCCTAAACAATCTAATAGATTTATCAAAGTATTATAGTCTTCTATTTCATCAATAGTCATCCTAACATTATTATAATTTTTTGAGTTAATAAAATCTAAAGACATAAATTTTTTTTCTCCATAAAAAGTTGAATTTCTTCTTATATAAGGTGTTACATGTTCTCTGTCAGATTTTAACGTGGATTCTTTCCAAGCCATCTCTAAAGTTTCAAATTTTATAAGCTCAACATCTTGACCATCAGGAAAATCCTCAGTCAAAGTATTTGATATATAATCAACCTCTTTATCCAAACCTCTCTTAATTATTTCATCAATTAACTTTGGATCTATTAAAGGGCAATCAGAGGTTAACCTGACTATGTAATCTACATCTTCAAATTGAATAGCTTTATAAAATCTATCTAAAACATCATCTTCACTTCCTCTATAAAAACTTATTCCTAATTTATCACAAATTTGTATTATTGGCTCTTCAGATTCTAATGAGGTTGTAGCGACAATCAGTTTATTTATAAATTTAGATTTTACTACTCTTTCTAGATGAATTTCAAGAAAGGTTTTATTATTGAATTTTTTTAAGATTTTGGCTGGCAATCGACTTGAACCTACCCTAGCTTGTGTTATAGCAATTATTTTCATTTACCAATTAGCTGGATCTAAATATTTTTTTAATTTACTTTCAACTACTATTGGATTCTTAAATTTATTTGGATTTGAATACTTAGAATAAGTTAATAAATCATTCATCTGACTAGTGCTTTGGATTCCAACAATTACTTTATCAATATACTGATTTGAAATACAATAGTTAAGAGCATAACTAATTATTTTATCATTGCTGTTTTCACAAACTTTATTTAATTCTATCAAATAATTTTTAAATATTTTTGTTTTCCCTATTAATTTTTCAGGTTTTAAAAAAAAAAGTCCTTGTAAAAAAACAGATCTAGTATGAATTTCAGTTCCAAATTTTGATTTTAAAATTTTTATGCCATTTAAAAATCTTTGATCAAAAATATTAAATGGAACTTGTACAATATCTGGGATGATTTTTAATCTCAAACACTTATCAATTTGATCAGGATCAGTAAATGAAAAACCAATTTTTTTTACTTTACCTAAACATCTTAATTCTTCCAAAACCGACCACAAGTAATTATCCAATAAAACATTTTCTGGTCTGTGGCATAAGTATCCATATAAACTTTTACAATTTAATCTATTTAAAGTATTTTGAAATTCTATTTTCAAATCTTTACTATTATTGGAAATAAATTTTGAAACAATTTTCATTTCATTTAATTTCATTTTTCCTAATATGATTTCAGAATTTCCGTATGAACTAGCAGTATCTAATAGATTTATTCCATTATGTTTAGCTTGATTCACTATTTCAAGAGAATCTTTAAAATTAGTTTGTCCTAGTTTATTTGATATTCCATAGTTCAGACCAAACTGAACTGTTCCTAAACCAATTTTATCTATTGACAAAACTTAGTACTTTATTTATTACATAATCTTGCTTTTCAGTTTCTAATGAAGGGAACATTGGCAGGCTCAAACAATTTTCATAGTAATTTTCTGAGACTTTTAAGTCAGCATTTTTATATCCAATTGATGTATAATAAGGTAATTTGTGAATTGGGATATAATGAACTTGTGAAAGGATTTTACTTTCCTTAAGAAAATCATAAAGTTCTTTTCTGTTATCAACCTCGATGACGAATAAATGATAAGCATTAAAAAAGTTTTTTGGTGTTTCTTGAAACTTCACAACACCTTTAAATGCATCTTTATATCTTTTTGCTATGAGATTTCTAGTTTTTAATCCCTCATTATTTTTTTTGAGTTGTGAGATTCCAAGCGCACATTGAAAATCAGTAAGTCTATAGTTATAACCTAAGATCTTCATTTCATAATACCAGCCTCCTGGATTAAAACCTAAATTATCTTTTGATATTCCATGTGTTTTTAAAAGTCTTATTTTATCATAAAGCTCATCAGAATTAGTTGTGATCATTCCACCCTCTCCACAAGCAATATGCTTGACAGGGTGAAATGAAAAAACAGAAAGATCAGCGTAAACACCATTACCACTATTATTTTTTATTTTTTTTGAATCACAAAAATATCCTCCAGGTGAGTGAGCAGCATCTTCAATTATCCAAAGATTATTTTCATTTGCTAAATTTCTAAAATCCTCCAAATTTACTGGCAATCCTCCAAAATTTACAGGTATTATACCTTTAAAAAATCCTTTTGGATATTTTTTAATTAATTTTTTTACTGAACTGATTGATAAAAGGTAAGTATCAGGATCAATATCGGCAAACCATACTTCTGCACCACAATACCTAATACAATTAGCAGTTGCTGCAAAAGATATTGGTGTCGTTATTACTCTATCGCCTTTTTTTAATCCAATAGACAAAACCGAAACATGGAGTCCTGCAGTAGCATTACTGACACTAACAGCATATTTTGCTCCTGTATATTCAGCAAATTTAGTTTCAAATTCTTTTGCTTTGGGTCCTTGTGTTAAAAAGTCAGATTTTAATACATCAACGACTGATGTGATATCTGAATCATCAATATTTTGCCTCCCGTAAGGTATATATTCCATTTAAGGTTAAATTCTATAAATTTTCTTTTATCAATTGTTTTAATTCATTGATGTTCAACCATTCTGTATTCGATCCAGAGCTATAATTGAATCCCATTGGAACTTTTTTTGCATTAAATTCTTTCATAAAATTATTTAAATCCCACTTTGTAGAATTTGGTAAAATCACAAAATATTTTCCTAAATCATAAGTATTTAGAGAATCTGATGTTGTTATCATTTCTTCGTGAATTTTTTCCCCTGGTCTAATTCCAATTATTCTTTTTTCACAATTTTCACATATAGCATTTGCAACATCTAATATTTTATATGATGGAATTTTTGGTACAAAAATTTCTCCACCCCATGCATTATCAAGTGCAAACATAACCATTTTAACACCATCATCTAGTGATATATTAAATCTTGTCATATTCTTATCTGTAATTGGGAGATAGCCATTTTTTTTCATATTAATGAAAAAAGGCATTACTGAACCATTGGATCCCATCACATTACCATATCTAACAACTGAAAACTTAATTTTATTAGCTCCCGTTATATTATTAGCAGCAACAAACAACTTGTCAGATGTAAGTTTTGTTGCTCCATATAAATTTATAGGAGCACATGCTTTATCAGTAGATAAAGCTACGACCCTCTTAACATTAGTTTCAAGAGAAGCCGAAATAACATTCTGAGCACCTCCAACATTAGTTTTTACACATTCATCTGGATTATATTCTGCAAGATGGACATGCTTCATAGCAGCTGCATGAATTACATAATCAACTCCATTCATAGCTCTTTTTAGCCTTTCTTTATCTCTTACATCTCCGATAAAAAATCTAATTTTTGGGAATTCTGTTTCTGGATATTCCTGCGCCATAAGAAACTGTTTTTGTTCATCCCTTGAAAAGATGATTAATTTTTTAATGTCGCTATGATTTTTAAAAATGTGTTTTGTTAAAGCTTTTCCAAGAGATCCAGTGCCCCCTGTAATTAATATTGATTTATCTCTCATATTTATTTATAATCTAGAATTAACTTTATTTCTCGGATAAAAACCCTTTAAATCAAAAATAACTGATTTAGCATCATTTTTAATTTTTTCCAGATTTATTGATTTGAATTTTTTATGTTTTACTGCTAATACTATTCCATCATAATTTTCTTTAACATTATCAATTAAGTCAATATTGTATTCTTCCTTAACTTCAATCTTACTGGCTTCATAGTCATAAATATCAACATTTAGTCCAAAATCAATTAGTTCATTATACACATCGGCAATTTTAGTGTTTCTAACATCTGGACAATTTTCTTTAAAAGTAAAACCCAGAATTAAAATTTTAGAATCCTTTATCTTTTTACCTGAATTAATTAACATTTTTACTAGTTTGTTAGCAACAAAAGAACTCATATTATCATTTACTCTGCGTCCGCTAAGAATAACTTCTGGGTAATAACCTAAATTTTCAGATTTATATGCTAAATAGTATGGATCTACACTTATACAATGGCCTCCAACAAGTCCAGGTTTATACTTTAAAAAATTCCACTTTGTTCCAGCAGCCTCTAAAACATCTAAAGTATCTATATCCATTCTATCAAAAATTAAAGCTAATTCATTGACAAAAGAAATATTTAAATCTCTCTGAGCATTTTCAATTACTTTACTTGCCTCAGCAACTTTAATACTAGAAGCTTTATGAGTGCCAGCCTTGATTATTGAGGAATATAAATCATCAATTTGATTGGCAACCATTTTGTTTGATCCTGATGTGACTTTAACAATATTTGTCAAAGTGTTAATTTTATCACCTGGAACAATTCTTTCTGGTGAATATCCACAGAAGAAATCTGTATTAAATTTAAGACTACTTTCTTTTTCTAAGAGGGGAACACATATTTCCTCTGTACAACCAGGAAAAACAGTGCTCTCATAAATTACAACATCGTTCTTTTTTAAAATACCTCCAATCATTAAAGTAGCAGATTTAATTGGATTTAAATCCGGTGTTTTAAAGGAATCTATAGGTGTTGGGACTGTAATTATATAAATATTACAATCCTTTATTTCAGATAACAAATTAGTAAAAGATAATTTTTTAGATTTTTTTATCATTTCAGAACTTGCCTCCTTAGTTCTATCAAAAAAAAACTTCAACTCTTCGATTCTCGTCTGATCAATATCAAAACCTATAGTTTTAAATCTTTTACCAAATTCGATTGCCAAAGGAAGCCCCACATATCCTTGGCCAATTATTGCTATTTTATTTTTACTCATATTAAGTTATTGCTCTACCTTTCATATCTTCCCAATCTCTGTTAATTCTTACTTTATCATTTGTTTTAATAACAGATTTTAGTACGTTATTTGTTGTTGATTTTTTTTCTGTTAAGTGAATTAATGCGTTTAGATCTTTTGGAAAACAATGCCCCCCGAAACCTCTATCACCGTCAGGGCCAGGAACATTAAAATGGGTTTTACCTAATCTATCATCTAATTTTGCGTACTCTATAACTTTATCAAAATCAAGATTTAATTTTCTTGCTAATTCATACATTTCATTTGAAAATGAAACCTTTGTTGCTAAAAAACAATTGGTAAAATACTTAATAAACTCAGCATGTGTAGAACCAGTTTTGATAACATGACTATTTGAAAAAGCTACAGAAAAAAGTTGTTTTAAAATTGTAGTTGATGGTCTTGGTCCTCCAATTATAATTCGATTTTGATTTTCATAATCATTGACAGCATTTCTTTCAGTTAAGAATTCTGGATTAAAAACAATTGAAATATTTTTATAATGTTCATTATATTTTTCTGTGGTTCCAGGTGGTATTGTAGATTTGATCACCACAATCTTATTTTTTTCACTTTTGTTAATCTTTTCTAATAATTTTTCAACCACACTAGTATTACAGCTTCCATCTGGATTCATTGGGGTAGGTAAGCAAAGAAAAATTATTTCTGAGTAGGCTAAAAGTTCTTCAAAATTAGAATTACATTTTGAATTATCAATGTCGTAGGTTTTAACATCAAAATATTTACTAAACTTTTGGTATACAGCATTACCAACGAATCCTTGTCCAACAATTCCAATATTCATTTTTGATAATTTTTAATTTATAAAAAACTCTATAACTTGAGTTTTATAGTTTTAAATAGAAAACTAATCATAACACAGCTTCGCTCTAAGTCTCACAAAACAAACTCTCTTCAAAAATACTTATTAAAGCTTAAATATTTAATATTTTTATAATTTATTTAGTATGGCTAAAACTATTTTAATTACTGGTTGCTGTGGATTTATTGGATCTAATCTGTGTAAGTTTCTACTAAAAAAAAATTACAAAATTATCGGCATTGATAATCTTATAACTGGGACAGAAAAAAATATTGAAACTTTTCGTTCAAATAAGAATTTTAATTTTATAATACAAGACATTTGTGAACCAATAGAATTAAAAAGTTCAATTGAAAAGATTTTTCATTTAGCCTCACCTGCTAGTCCCAAAGATTATTTGAATCATCCTATTAAAACTTTAAAAACTGGATCATTAGGTACAGAAAATGTACTAGAACTAGGGTTGAAGCATAGTGCCGTAGTTTTAGTTGCATCAACATCCGAAGTGTATGGTGATCCGCTTCAACATCCTCAAAAAGAAACTTATTTTGGGAATGTGAATACTGTAGGTCCCAGAGGAGTTTATGATGAAGCTAAAAGATACTTAGAAGCATTAACAATCGCTTACTACAAAAAGAATAAACTTGATGTTAGGATTGCGAGAATTTTTAACACCTATGGACCTAATATGAAGAGAGATGATGGCAGAGCAATTCCAACTTTTATTAATCAGCTTATAAAAAATGAGGACATAACTATTTATGGGGATGGTAGTCAAACAAGATCATTTTGTTACATTAATGACACTCTAAGTGGGCTATATAAACTTATAAATTCAAATTATAATTACCCCGTAAATATTGGAAATGATAATGAATGCTCAATTAATGATTTAGTTGAAAAACTAAAAAATATTATTAATAGCTCAAGTAAAACTAAATATTTAAAATTACCTGAAAATGATCCTAAAATAAGAAGGCCTGATATTACTCTAGCTTCTGAAATTTTGAGATGGAGTCCAGAAGTGAATTTAGAAGATGGATTAATAAAAACTATTAGTTACTTTTATAATTATAAATGAAAAAAATATTATTTTTTGTTGTATTAATCAATTCGTGCTCGTATCCAGAAATGGTTAGAAATGAATTAGTTTATTCAAATGATTTTGAACAACAAAATTTAGAAAATATTGATGGAGGTGGTTTCATGGAATTTAACAATTCAACAGTCTTAGGCAACTTTAATAATGATGGATTTACAGTTTTCCTTGATGATATTGGCTCACATGATTATGTTTTTATTTCATTTGATTTATATATCCATGGCTCATGGGATGGAAATTCAAATGGTTTTAATGAAAATGACAAGCCTGATAAATGGGTTATGGAATTTAAACCTGATATGAATCTTTTTAAAGACCCATCCTCTCATAATTTTACAACCACATTTTCAAATAGTCCATGTTGGCCGAATTATTGCTTAAAACAGTCCTATCCAGAAAGCTATCCTTTTTTGAATAATCCAAAAACAGGGTCTTTCAAAAATAATCTTTCAAAACTTTGCCCAAATAGTTTTTTTGGTGGAAAAACATCATTATACCAGATAGAAAAAGGTTTTAAAAGTAGTGGAAATAGTATAGTATTAAGATTTTATGATGAATTATATCAACCTAATGCAATTGATAAAGACGGAACCCCTCAACAGAAATGTGATGAAAGTTGGTCACTTGATAATTTAAGAATTAGAGTAATTAAATATCAATGAGATCAACTATATTATTGCTTATACTATTCTCATTTTCAAAACTGATCTCTCAAAATGTTAATTTAAATAATGAATTCAATTATTCAATAATAAGAAATGCAGTATTAAATAATGATATTCAAACAAATTTAAGTTTCAATATTCGTCCTTTAAACCATGATACATTTGACAGTATACTTAAATATCAATTAAAAACTTTATTTAGCAATAAATCGAATTCCATTGAATTTAAATTTTCAGGTATCGATTATTTTACAGAAATAAATACTCATCACCCTTACAACAGAAATAATGGAACAATGATTCCTAACAGAGGTTATCAGCATATAATTTCGCCTGGAATTTTTTTAAAGATTGGTCCACTGTCAATTCAATTAAAACCTGAACATCACTTTAGCGAAAACAAATTGTTTGATGGATTCTGGGAAGGTCACTACCCAGTAATTTGGGCTAAAAGATATAGATTATGGAACAACATAGATATGCCCGAAAGATTTGGAAATAGTCAACATAATAAAACAACATGGGGTCAAACTGCTATACGATTGAATTGGAAAAAAATATCTATTGGAATATCAAATGAAAATTTGTGGTGGGGACCCTCCCTAAGAAATAGTATAATGATGAGTAATCACGCACAAGGATTTAAACACATTACATTTAATACTATAAATCCAATAAAAACAATTTTTGGTAGTATAGAATTTCAATTCATTACAGGCAGATTGGAAAGCTCTGGCTTTACACCACCAAGAACGGACTATGAATATCAAGGTCAAAAACTTTATGTACCAAAAATCAATCAACTGAGCAGAAAAGATGATTGGAGATTTTTACAAGGATATATATTGTCATACTCTCCTGATTTTATCGATGGATTATCTGTTGGGTTAATAAGATGGGTGCAAATGTATTCTGCATTAGTGGAAGGAAAATACACGTGGATGAAGGGAAAGCCAACATACTTTCCTGTTTTCAATAATTTATTTAGAAAAAATGACAAGTTTGTAGATTACGAATCACAAACAAATCAAGCAGCAGGAATATTTTTAAAGTGGCTTTGGAAAGATTCTAAGGCAGAGATTTATACTGAATTTCATTTTAATGATGCTAAACTTAACATAAGAGATTTAATTTTGGATTCTGATCACAGCAGAGCTGCAACAATTGGTATTCAAAAAATATTTAATATCAATAAGAATAATTATTTGTTAAATTGGGAATGGACTCAAATGGAACAAAATGCAAGTCGACTAATAAGAAATGCTGGATCGTGGTACGAACATTACAATGTCTATGATGGCTATACAAATTTGGGTGAAGTTTTAGGAAGCTCAATTGGGCCTGGCTCAAATTCACACTATATCTCAATTAACAGAATTAGAGACTTTGAAAAAATTGGATTAGGTTTTGAAATTATAGATCATGACAATGATTTTTTTCACGAAGCTTTTTCTTCAGCAAAAGATTTTAGAAGATACTGGAAGGATATTAATTTTCATTTAAACTATAACAAGAAATTTAAAAATTTTCAATTATCGAGCAACTTGGTTTTTACAAGGAGTCTAAACTATCAATGGGAACTAGATGACTTTGCTGAACCTTATTATCATCCCGGAAGAGATGTCAACAACTTTCATCTATCACTTAAATTTACCTATTTTGGCAACTGGTAAGGCTACAAAAAACTTTTAAATATTGTTTTTGAATAAAATTCCAGTCATACTTTTTTGTTAATTTATAATCATCATTTTTTCTAAGAAGTTCATCATATTTAGATTCAAATTCATTTATTTTTTCAGTAATTAAATTTTTGTTGAAAAAAACTGATTTTTTATTTTCTAACATTTCTCTATTAAAAATAGTGTCTAATGATAAGATTTGACAATTTAAATAAAGTGCATTTATCATAGTAGGATTAGTACCACCATATTCGTGACCATGAATATATCCATAACAGTTTTTATACAACGCTGTTAAATAATCTTGATTTCTGACATAGCCTGTTAATACAATCTTTTTTGAAGATAATTTTTTTATACTATTTGCGTAATCATCATTGTAAGGCACATCACCTACTATTACTAATATTTTATTTGAATAGGATTTCAAAAAACTTTTAATTATTAGTTTAGAATTATTGTCAGGTATTAATCTCCCTACTATCAAATAGTATTCATTTTTTTTCAAATTAAACTTATCAAGTATTGTTGTACTCTTGGTTTTTGTCATTGTTGAGCCATAGGCAATAATAGTAGACTGTTTACCAAATTTTTTAACATATACTTTATTCATTTCAAATGAATCAGTAATTATTTCATCATAAAATATAGTTGACAATTTTGATGCAAATTTAAAATATAATGATCCCAAGCCTTTCCACTTTGGTCTCAACCATTCTAAACCATCGACGTTAATGCATGTTTTTTTGCCAAAAAGTTTTGTCAGGATTCCATATGGACCATTTGCTGAATTTACTACCAAAACAATATCAATTTTTGAAAAACATACATGAATAAATGAAAAAAAAGAATTAAATAATTGTGAAAATATTTTAGACTTTACAGATGGAGTATAAACTAGCTCAATACCATTTACAAATTTTGGTTTTTTTATGAATAAAGAACTATGACAATATACTCTCACATGATGACCTTTTTTTGTTAGCCTTTCAGAAAGCTCTTTAACTAGAGTTTCGTATCCCGAATACACATAAGGGTATCCCCTTGAACCAATAATCGCTATTTTTAATTTTTTATTCAATTATTCCAATAATCTTTTTTTCAAAATTTTCTAGTGAGAAATTTTTACAAACATAATCAAATGCTCTCTCTGAGTTTTCTTTGTGAAGTTCATGATTTTCTATAAATCTCAATATTTCATCAACAGAGTCATGAATTAAATTATTTTTAATTATTAGTCCATTTTTACCGTTATTTAAAATTTCATATGCTCCACCAAGACTATTTGTTATAACAGGTGTTTTAACCTGAATAGCCTCAAAAATAACAGTTGGAAATGGGTCAGCTGATATCGGTGTATGAATAAAGAAATTAGATTTGTTTAAAATTGATATAACATCACCTCTAAAACCCAAAAATTTAATCTTATTATTTAACCCGTTTTGTTTTATATCAAGTTTTAATTCATCTAAATATTTTTGATATTCAGGTAATGTATCTCCAACAATTTGTAGAAAAATATTTTTATTTTTTTTACAAAGCATTTCAAATATTCTTATTAGTAATGAATGGCCCTTAT
>MDTD01192375.1_pt1 | contig 11535 bp, 4 predicted proteins | sample 811221 | NCBI WGS metagenome assembly MDTD01 (sample SAMN05326646, study PRJNA326480) | marine metagenome | isolation source: seawater | place: Pacific Ocean: South West | collected 2011
CTGTTCCTGCTACCCAGTTGTCTTTCCAGTCAATTGATGTAGCAAACTGATCCCATTTTGATTGATCAGCTTCTAGTGTTGATTGTGCTGTGTGTCCAGTGTTACAAATATAAATGATACCACCATATCTTACGATGTCATTTATTTTGTAAAATGTTGCGGCGCTCCAATCACTTTTCCATTGAGTACCATCACTGAAATTATTCCAGTTTGATATATCATCATAGAAATTAGATGTTGCTGTGTGTCCGGTAACACAAACATAAGTTCTTCCACCGTATCTAATTACGTCATCCTTTAGATAAGTGGTAGAAGCTGTCCAGTTGTCCTTCCAAATAAATCTAATTCTACCTAACTTAAATTCTGCCATTTTTTGCTCCGTTCTTGGTATTATACATATTTATCATTATCCGTTAAAGTCATCTCGCTCAGTTCTGCTCGAGAAGAACATATTAAGTGCCGCTAGTCCTCCGCCTAACGAACCCCTAATTTCGAAATTCGGTGAAATTGCTGTCATAGCATTTGGATTATTAGATCCAGCTGTATTGGATATAGTTCTTCCTGAAAATTTCACCTGTCCTGCTGTTAGATCGTTTGTGAATAGATTTGATCCACCACCTGTAAATCTACTTTCAATGTAGGTTTTTAAAGCCTTTTGTGTTGGTACAATATTATTTGAATTAGCAACAAAAGTTGTTTCTGTTGAAAATTCTCTAATTACAGCTTGTGTACCACCAACGCTAATACCACCTAATCTGATTTCACTTAAACCATCTAAGTCAAAGAAGTCAGCACTTAAAGTAACACCACCTTGTGATTGGCTTACTTTAAATAGTTCTCCAACTCTGTAGTTACCATCTTGGTCTGTACTTGTGTAGAATACTCTACCTCCATTTGCTTCCCTTACTTCATTAGCTTGTTCAGTTTCATTATTAATATCTTGTCCTGCTATGTAAAGTGCTGGATAATTTGTGTTAGCAAAGTTACCAGTACCAATATCTAGGAAGTCATGTCCTGTCAATCTAGCTTGAGAATATCTTTCTCTAATTGTAGCACTTACACCGTGATCTGGAGCAGTACCTCTCGTTAACACTGGAGATATTTGGAAAGTTATTGTTCTATTCGGTGCTGAACCTTCTGTCTTAGTAACTTTAACCAATCTATAAACTGTAGGATCTCCAGCAAATACAACGTTAGCTCCAGGTCCTGGTACTGTGTCAATTCCATCAATAACCATTGTGTTTCCAACTTGTGGATCTTCAGCATATCCGTTACCAGTTATTGTTACAACCGCAGTTGCGTAACCAGTTCCTCTGTTATAGAAGGTAGGTTGATTTAATACTCCGTTAGCAATATGAACAGCATAATAAGGCTCACCCGTTTCTTCAGGATCAAATACTGTTAAAGTAGGAGCAGTAATATAACCACTACCTGTATCGTAAATTATGAAATCAGTAATTTTTCCTGTAGCAATTTTGGCTCTAGCAAATGCTTGGGCACCACCAGTAATAATATTTCCTGTTCCCGTACTCTGTCTTACAGCAACCCAGGTTGGAATATTAGATGATACTCCTCCTACAATCGCAGTTGGATTGTTTACATTATTAATAGCTGTCCAATTATGAGCATCTTTGGATTCTAACGCATTTCCGTTTTCGTTTACACACAAGAATGATCCTTGTGTATATCCAACTTTCCAATCATTAGTAGTTGAGTCGCCTAATAGCGCCGCATCATACCAATCTGTTCCGTTTGTACTGTAAACTACTCTATCTCCGTTGTCCATAGATGCTACCCAACAGTTGTTACCAAATACTAGATCTGAATATTCTTCTGATCCGCCTGGTGTTACTGCCGCGCCTGCTGACCATGTAGCACCATTATCAGTTGATGTAACTGTTGTTCCGTCTTTAGCAATAGAAATCCATTTACCAGCACCATAAGCTAAACCTATCCAATCTTTGTTTCCTGTGCCTAATGCTTTTGTTGTCCAGTTGGTTGTAACAATAGTTGATGTTCCGTCTGTTGATAAAGAACCTACATAAATGTCTGATCCTCCAGTAGCAGTTGCCATTACTACATTATCACTTGCTCCGCCAATTTGTACACGTGAATAACTAGCACTAGCTGGCAATATTGTTGTATCAAATATAGCACCATCATTTGAATATACTAAAGTGTTTGAACTATTACTTACAGCTACCATGATAGGTCCGCTCTTAGAAAAAGCTGTGTAATTTTGTGAAGCGATATTTTGTCCAGAAGTAGGTCTGTTAGTCCACACACTTCCGTCACTTGACGTGTAAAAATCATCTGTTCCTGTTACACCATAATACCATAAACCTAATGCGTCACTATATCCAATATCCGGAGCTCCTGATTGAATACTATTGTTAGAAACGTTAAATGTTGGTTTAGCAATAGTAACTCTTGGTTCAGTAGCATATACAGTTGTCGGTCCTAACGCAGTAGCATTTACTTTACCTGGTAACAAGTTGTCAAATCCAGGAGACCCTGTGCTATCCTTGTATACCTGTGCTACTTTAGTAGAAGCATTGTAGTTAACAATGTAACCATATTGGCCTGCTCCTGGACCTTCTGTAATAATAATTCTACTTCCATTAATTTGTGCCGCAGTTCTTGATTCGGAAGCCGCTAATGTAATAGATGTTAAATCACCAGCTTGAGCACTATTTGTAGCAAACTGGAATCCAGCACCTCCTACGTTTGTGCTATCTAGTGGTAAAGAAAGTTGAACTTTATTTACAGCACCTGATCTATATTCCTCAAATCTAGCATCTAATCCTGTTCCAGCAACTTGTGTAAATGCCGCTGAAGCTGAACTGTATGTTTCTCCTGCGTTTTTATATTCTAATGCTAGTACAGTTGAACCGTCTGTGAAAATATTGTCTACTTTAGCTTGTGTGCTTCTATTGTTTACTGTAGCCACTTGAGGAGTTTCGTTAGCATCAAAGCCTTCTGCCACTGTACCAAAATCACCATATGAATTATTACCGTTTGTAGCTCTTAAAATACCTCCGTTTTCTGCTAGATATCCTATGTGAGCGTAATATGTAAACACAGATACAAGTTCTGAACGTCCTAAGTTTGTTGCCCAGTAACCTATACCATCTGATAAAACTTGTGTAAAGTCATTAGCAACGATTGATCTATTTCCGCCGTTGTGTAATGCTCCGTCAATTTTCATTCCAATACAATTATCACCTATTGTTGTTACACCTTGAATATAAGGAGATCTTCCTGCTGATATTCTTTCGAAGCTAACTGATTCAGCAACAGCAGATACAAAAGTATGTGCGTAATTTCCGTCTGGATTTATTCCTACATTTACTGTAAAAGTAGTATCTGTTCTAGCTGTAATAGCAAGTTTTGCGTTGTATGCTGGATCAGATGTTCTTGGATATGCGTGGTTAGTTGCGTTTCCGTCTTTAGCACATGTAAATGTTAAAGCACCTGGAGCAATTAAAATTGTATTTCCGATTTGTAAATTATGTTTCCAAGTTACGCCATTTGCTGTAGCACTTGCGAACTTATGAACATATTGATCAATATCCTTACTTTTTCCAACATTCACAGAAATTGTTGTTCCTGTTTTAGCAAATATTTTTAAGTCTGCGCCAGCCGCCGGATCACTTATTCTCGGATAAGGATGTACAGTAGCGTAGTTATCTTTTGAACATGTAAATGAAATACTATTGTTAGCAATTTTTATTGTCTCGCCTACATCTAAAGTATGAGCTCCGATTGTTATAGTCATGTCTCCTGACTTAGGATCATAAGTACCATCGGTCACTGTAAATTGTTGTTGCGGAATAGTTAACTCCATAACTCCTGTGCCAGCATCGTAAGTGGCATCTGTTGGAGTATAATATGCTTTTGCTTTACTTGCTATCCATGTTCTATCGTCAGTTGGTCCAGTACCAGGATCTAAAGAAACAAATGCTCCTCCTGATGGACGTTTAGTTCCATAAGAATTAGCTGGACTTAATACACCTGTCAATCCTCTAAGAGTAAGTCTTCTAATACCACAACTGTTTCTTACATAAAACATATCATTTCTTTCATTCAATGTAGGAACAGATAATGTTTCTTGTATACCTTTTGCGTTTCTTGGACCTAAAACTGTATCAATGCCGTTTATAGCAGGACTAATACTTGTGCTTCTTAATTCAGCACCAACAAGTGCTGTTTTAGCAGGCAAACTAATCGGAAGTATTTCTTTATAATCTCCTGCCATTACATAAATTGTAGCACCTTCTCTTACTCTATTAACTTCGTCTTCTAATAGATATTGTGCGGCATATCTTACAGTCCTAAACGGTGCGTTTAATGTTCCGCCTCTGTCTGGATCATCTATACCATCCAATGATACATAGTAAACGTTATTAATTAAATCAATAGTATCCCATGCTGGCATTAATCCTGTAGAAGTAAGTGCCGCACCTTCTTTACCAATTGCTAATCTTTGTGTATCTATTGCTGTTGAATCTTGATCTTCAAAAGTTTTCAAATCACCTTTCCGTGCTAATTTATTAGTACGATTTCCGAGGATCATTATCTTCCAATAATCATTATCTGGTTGTTCTACATCAATGTCCGGTCTTGAAGCTGATTCTGTTGATCTATGATATTTGAGAGCAACATACGCAGTACCTGCCCATGTTACAATATCACCTTGAAAATATTCTGTGTCATCTTGCCAGAAGTTTCTAAAGTTTCTTCCGTCTATAACCTTTTCCCAATATGTTGGCCACTGGTCTGGTTGTAAGTTTGTACTATCTTGTATGGCAATATATAAGCTACCAGTCAATCTTACTAAGTCACCAGTTTTATAAGCTATTTCTCCACTGTCTGCTGTGCCTTCATTGTTCCAGTCATCTCTAAAATTATAACCTTCAAAAGTAACATTCCAATCATCTGAATAATTTGCTGGACTTTTTCCTGTGTTAAAGGTTACAGCTTTATAAATGTATCCACCGTAAAGAACTAAATCTCCGGGTTGGTATACTCCGCTTTCTGACCATAAATTTTCATATTCGCTTCCTGGTAGGTATACAGTCCAATAACTTAAAGCGTAATCTGCTTGAAATCCACCGGCACCTTCTGTAGCTGTGTGGCCAACTAAACATTTCATTAAGTTTCCGCCACGCTTTACAATGTCATTCTTTTTATATCTGGTAAGCTCTACCCACGAACTCTTGTATTCTATGCCATCTAATTGTATTTCCCACTTAGATTGATCTTCTTCTAAACCTAAAGTTGAATTATCTGCTGATGTATGTCCTTGTATGTTTTTGTAAACAATACCACCATATTTTACAATATCGTTTGCTTTGTATCTTGTACCAATTGTCCAAGTACCGCGCCATGTATCTGAATCAGATAAGATTGTCCATTTTGATTGATCTGCTTCTAGTCCTAAAAGAGGAGTAGCCGCGGATACGTGCTGAGCAGTACATTTATAAACTTTACCATTGTATCTTACTAAATCATTTATTCTATATAATGTACTAATAGTCCAGTTGTATTTCCAATCGGCAGATGAAACAGCAACTAGTGTCCATTTTGTTATATCAGCAACAAGTCCGTCTGTTCCTGATCCTAATGTAGCAGATGATGTATGTGCTTCTGTAGCTTGATAAACAGACGCACCATATTTTACAATGTTACCTACAGAATAATCTGTGCTTGTTGCCCATTCACCTTTCCAACTTACACCTTCTGATTGTTTTTTCCATTTTGGTTGAGCAGGTGTTTTATCAGTTCCTGCTAAATCATTATAAAAATCTCCGGAAGTGTGTGTTCTTAAAGCAACGTAGGTATAACCGTTGTACTCGATCATATCATCTACGATATAATCGGCGCCTCCTGACCACGCACCTTTCCAATTAAATCTTATTCTACTTAGTTTAAAATCTGCCATTTTATCAACCTTTTACGTATTTATTATACTCCTGTAGGGTATGTATACCCTTCATTTATTCTAGCAACAAGATTGCCGCTATCGTCAATGTAATAGTTTATGCTTCTGTTATCCCATCTAAATTGTTCATAATTTAAGTTAGTATAAACTTTTTCATGGTTAACATTTCTACCTTCAAGAAAATCTTGACCTTGTTCAAAATCTTCATAGTTAAATGCTGGATCTCCTTCATTATTAATTTGTATACTATCATTAGCTGAAAGTTGATCAACTTTAGCAATAAAAAGTTCTCCATCATCTGTTCTTCTCAATCCGTAAAAGTATCTTTGGTCAGTTTGATTGACCATATCTGTTATACTTTGTCCTAAAAATGTATCAGCCATTATACTATCTCCACTAAGCTGAGTATGACATCTAACGATGCCGTTTGATCAGCGGTTACATATAAAACATTACTTGCGTCCATAACAATTTTTTCACCTTTACCTATCGGCTTCATTGCCGTGTTTGGTGCTATTGGCATGTTCCTAATAATTGTTCCTATTGAACTTCCTTCGTCTCCTAATTCAAGCGTACAATTCACCATTGAATCTGTTAAGTTAGCAATGTTCATTCCTATTATAGTTGTGCTGGTAGCGGCTGGGGTTGTATAAACTGCCACCCTCTGTGTTCCTATTTCTTTTCCTATTATATTTCTAAAATTTGTTGCCATATTCTTTATCCTAAATTGTCAAAGCAAGTTTGATAGCTATTTCCTCCGCATCGTTAAACGAAACAGCACCAGTTGAACCAGCAACTGACACCCAGTTACCACCTATATCATAAATTTCTACCCTGTCTGCTACGCTATTATATCTCATCATACCAACTACTGGAGTAGGATGTCTATTAGCGTTGTTTCCCACAGGAATAACAAATCCACCAGTACCTTCAATTTTAAAGTAACCTGTACCAGTTTGTTTTAGTGTAGTAACAGCACCGTCTACATTATTAGTTATCTGATTTCCGTTAAAACTAAAGTTTTCTATTGATACAAAACCACCACCATTTGCCTGTAAAGTAAGGTCTTGATTGGTTGAAATTGTCTCTAAAGTGCTTCCTGATACCCTAATATCATCTACTTCTAGTTTAGGTATGTCGAATCTGTTAGGTGTTACATCTGCTACAAGTGATCCTCCTGCGTAAAAACGCAAAGTATCATCATCTGCTCCAGGTGTAAGTTCTGGTGTAATATAAGTGTCTCTGTCATCGTCAAATACACCTCCTAATTCTGTCCATTGTCCATCATAGGCTTCAAAAACATCTGAATCTGTATTATAACGTATCATTCCAGTTGTAGCAGATGCTGGTCTTTCTGCGGTAGTACCTTTTGGTAATACTAATGCTCCAGTAGAATTGATAGATACTGATTCACTGCTTGGGTCAAGCACAATTTCTCCGCTATCGTTTGAAATAATATTTGAATCAAATTTTAAATTATCTATGATAACTTTTCCTGCGGCATTTGGAGTCAAATTAATATTTCCGTTACTAGCTGTTGAAGAAATAGTATCGTTATCTATTGTTAATTCATCTACTAATACTTTACCTACATTAAGTTCTGACCAATTTAGTAAAGTTGTTCCTAACTTATATGTGTCAGTTACAGCAGGTATTATGTCACTATCTATTCTAGCGTTAATATTAATTGTGTCTGTTGTTTCGTCACCTAAAGTAATATTACCACCTACAGTTACGTTACCTGATACATCTAAATTTCCTGTAATATTAACATTGTCTAATAAATTAATTGTGCCTGACGAACTGTTTAAATTAATATCTCCACTTGTACTTGCTATTACATTTCCACTAATTCTTATGTTACCTGATTCAACTTTTGTTCCGTCAATTATAGTTGTATTGACTCCGTCAGTAAAAGTTATACCTTGGTTGTTATTAAATAAAAATTCAGCGTTTGTAAAAGTAACCTCACCTGTTGATTGATTTACTCTAAATAAATCACCAACTCTAAAATCACCTTTGTGATCAACAGTACTAAAGTAAATATTTGCTCCATTATTAGCACTAACTTCATTAGCTTGTATTACTGCTGTTGTATCATTAGTAACATCTTTACCTGTTCCTATATATGCTAAATTCATTCCAATAGCATAAATTATACTTCCTGGACCGTCACCATATATTCCGTAATTACCATATACACAAGCACTTGATATTGTTCTAAGCTCTCCACCAAAGTCAGACTGATCAACTAATGTTAATGCTGTCGCAGTTGCTCCGTTATTAAATCTTACATCTTGTATAAATGTGTCATCGTCAACAATAGATTGACTTCCATTATCTCCGTTAAAATCTAACTTTAAAACAGTAAATTGATCAACCACTTTTGGAGTTGTAGGAGCTGAACCAGGAGCTGTACTTACACCTGTTCCTTTTCTAATTCTAATATCATCAACTCTACCTTGCCAGTTACTTGAACTACCATCATATTTGGATCCAATTATTAATGGTTTTGTAGTTCCTAAATTAGTAGAGTTAGTTGTGCTGGCTTGCTCTTGGCCATCGATATATAATCTAATTGTGTTTCCTACCTTTGTAACACTAATATGATAAAATGTTGTATTCACCAAAGTCACTGCTGGTGCTAGTATTTCTGTGTTTCCAATATGAACCTTAGGTTGTCTGTCTACAAAAAATACATGTAAAGCATCATCTGTATCACTACCTGATCTAAAATCAAATAACGTTTCTGTTCCCAAATCATCTGAAATATAAATCCAACCTTCTACATCAAAATCACCTGTGCCAAATCCAAAATCTGAACTTGTGGTTAAACTAAATCTGTCACCTACTCCGTCTAGTAATCCCATACCTGTTCCAAACTTTATTGAACCTGTTGTTACTATCTGAGCATTTCCAACTGCTGTTACTGTTTTTTTAGCTCTACTTAAAGGTAAAATAAACCCTGATGGTTTACCGTCAATGGTAACTTCGTTTGAATTAACACTTTCTATTGTGCCTGTAGCAAGTTGTGTGCCGCCAGCATCAAATAGTGATATAGTATTTCCTACTCCAGGAGCTGATCCACTTAGTCCACTATATTTTATTCTTGTTTTTCCATCACCCTTTAGTCCAACTGTTCCGTCTACCATATGTATGCCTTTGTCGGCAAAGTATGTAAAACAATTTAACCATTCACATCTTGCTCCATTGGTTATTTTTAAACCAGTAGCTCCTGGTGTAATAAAAGTCACAGCATGAAATAAAATAGATGCCTCTCTTGAATCAGCGTTCGCAATACTTCCGTCAAGTAATGCTCCGCGTCCAGCGTCTCCAGCATCATATCCTCTTGGATCAGTGTTAGAAGTTGTTGTACCTTTTGTAATTACTGTTACGTTTCTTATGTATGGAGAACGACTATATACTCTAAAGTTATTTGCCATTTTAAATCCGTAACCTGTGTCGCTTCCACTGTTATAATAAAAGTCTTTAATTGTTACATCTTCAACAGCAGAATCTCCTTGTACAACAAAAGCATCATTACTTTGTGTACCACTTGTTGGAGAAATTTCAACTGATCTCAAACTATGTCCTCTAACAGTTACACCTAATGGAACATTAAGCGGAAATGCTTCTTGATATTGTCCTGGATAAATGTATACTGTATCTCCTAGTGAAGCTAGTTCTAAACCTTTTGCTATAGTTTTTACAGGATCTTGTGGATGTGTTCCTGTTTTTGTATCTCCTCCATTTTCCGCAACATATATTATGTTACCTGGAACAGAAATTAAATCAATATTTCCAAAATCTAAATCATTTGTTGTAAGAGTATTTGTTGTTACGTTAGCAAATCTACCTGTAGCCCAACGCTTGCCTACTTTACCTATATCATAGGTATTATCAACATCAGGCATAATATCACTAGCTATATCAGCATTTATAAAAATACTATCAGTATCAGCATCACCTAAAGTTATGTTTCCGTCTGCTGAAATATTTCCGGTTGCGTGTAGATTACCTGTTACGTTTGTGTTACCAATTATATCTACAACGCCAGTACCATTAGCTCTTATTATAAGATCGCCGTTGGTGTTTGTGTTTTCAATGTGATTATTGTTTATTTCTAAGTCGCCAATTAATACTCTATTTCCAACAATAGTATTATCTGCTGTGGCGATCGAAAATTCTTGTGCTGAAGTAGATATTGTATTAGATGCTCCGTCTAATGTTATATTACCTACTTGAAATGAATTGTTTGTGATTTCAAGATCTGTAACTCTTGCTACGCCTTGAATGTCTAATGGATATTGAGGTGATGTAGTTTTTACTCCGATTCTACGGTTCGTTACATCCAAATATAGTAGGTCGGTCTCAAAGGCTAAATCTACGCCGTTTCGCGTAAGATTCGACTTTAAGAGCTGACCGGATATGCGACCAATTGCCATGTCTACTCCTCAATACGGGGATCCTGTCCCACTAGCCCGATTTTCAGCATGTGCTCTTTGCCGGCTAACCACAGTTTGTACTGCAACAGCTTGGCCTGCTCTTCGTTGCATTATACTTATTTATGTGTTTTTGATAATTAGTCGAGGATTAGGTTGAATAAATAGGCTAATTCTTCAACATCGCCTACAAGTATACTTTCCACTTCTCCAGCCGCATTTATCCAGTTTGTACCGTTCCAGGTTTCAACCCTTTCCAGCTGTGTGTTATATCTAGTATTACCAACTTCTGGACTTGTAGGTCTTTGTGCTGAATTTCCTAAAGGCGGTATCATACCATTTACGTTGTCAAATTTTAAATAAGCTTCTCCGCTTGTATTTGTAAGATTGAATGAAAAATTGCTATTTGAATTATTAAACAAATTACTTTGTTGGAACTGTAAATCTCCTATTATTGTTTTACCTGTTCCATTAGATTTTAGTTGGAAAGTGCCGTCTTGTTCGTCAGTGGATACAACATTACCGTCTATAGATAATTTGTGGTCTGAACTAAATCCTCCGCTTTCTAATAAAATACCGTTCAATGTATGATTAGTTTGTCCAGCTGTAACAAACTGAAATTGATTGTTTGACAGATCTAAGTACGTGTCTCTATCTGAATCGTATATACCTTCTAAACTTACAGCTCCTGCTGTTGCTGTTCCTTCATAAGCACTTGTATTTGTGTTAAACCTAATACCTCCAAGTGTTGCTGGACGTTGTGCTGTTTCCCCAACTGGTATTTTTAATTGGCCAGTAGCTGATAATTGTAAATTAGTGCTAGGAGCAAAACTAATATCTCCAGTTGTTGTAGATACTATATTGGATTTGAAAGCAAGGTCGTCTATTTTGACTTTACCAGAACCAGTGCTGACAATTTTTATATCAGCATCAGATACATTTGTGCTAATAGTATTATTTTCAAATGTTAATATATTTACATTTGCTTTTTTGACATGTGCTTCTTGCCATGTGTTAGTTTGTGTGCCAAGAGATCCTGCGCCTGCTAGGAATGACGATCCTGGTGTAAGTCCAATATGTGTCCAACCATTTGTGTTTGCTAGTGTCAATCTATCACCTACTGCTTGAGACACATAAGTAAGTCTAACA
>MDTD01070671.1_pt1 | contig 11534 bp, 12 predicted proteins | sample 811221 | NCBI WGS metagenome assembly MDTD01 (sample SAMN05326646, study PRJNA326480) | marine metagenome | isolation source: seawater | place: Pacific Ocean: South West | collected 2011
CAAAAGGCATCGGCGCAGAGCTCGTCAAGATGTACGCGCGTCCAGGATGCCATATCACCATCTGCAGCCGCACACCGATCGAAGAGTCATTTCCTGGAGAAGTTGTCACGCACGCAGTAGATATTCGCGAGGACGTGTCCAAGTACATTCGGGAAGCCAACGAACGCAAACCCCTGGATCTAGTCATCGCCAACGCGTGCACCAAAGGCAGCGTGAAAGACCAGGTTGAAGTCAATGTCGCAGCCACTGTGGAAACCATTGATACTGCTATGGACACCATGAACAACGGAACCATCGTTGTCATGAGCAGCATGGGCATATTCCAACCGCTCTCCATCGACAGTCTTTACATGTCCATCAAACGCCTGCTGTACGACTACGCTTCAAGAGTGGAAAGGCGAGGCGGGAATCGAATCGTCACAGTGTGCCCAAGTTTGTGCAGAGACAAAGCTTCGGCATTCGCGCTCACCTACAAGCAGGGGGCGGAACGCATCTACAAGGGACTGCAGACGGAACAGACATTTCTACCCTTTCCCTTACATCATTACGTTGCACTCAAGATGGTGCGCATGCTGGGACTGAGCTGCTGCATCGTGCGCGCCAAAGAGAAGCTCAATTGAGAAGCTCAATTAACCCAATGCAGCTTGCGCGCCTCTGCAAGGTACCGAATATCGTCGAGTCGCGCCAGATTCATCAGCATTGCGTATCTCTTTTTCAGTCTGGAGCGCACACACCACCTGCGCACGTTGGCTTGGATCTTGAGCACCGCCCGACTCTCGTGAGGCAAGAGCTTGCCGATCCCGTGCAGCCGCAACCACCTCTCCACGTTGGCTTGGCACTGAATCACCCTATCGGCAGTAAACCCATTCTCCAGAGCAATCTTATCCGCCTCTCTGAGAAGCGGCATGTTGTTTGAGAGCAGTGCGCGGATCACAGTCTTCTCAAAACGAGCTTCTGGGGATTCCATTTTAACTACAGCGGTGCTCCGCTTATACGTACCGCCGTCTCTTGATATTCCTGACCTCGGGCGCCTTTTTGCAGACGCACTCGAAACGGCTCTTGTACGCGTGCGTAGAGCACTTTGTCAGCGATCTCGTGCCAGGCACAAACTGAGCAATCTTCTTGCCATGATGCAGCTGCGTGGAGCACCCGGCTGGGAAATCGTCCATGGCGCGTCGGAACGCCTTGAAAGTGTGCGCACCATGCTTCCTAGCAGTCTTCTCGCACTCTTCAGGCGTCGTAATCATCAGTTCAGGAGAGCAGGCGTACGCGATAGGTAAAAATAAGTAAAGAATCCACTTCATTTAGCTACTCATGTATGTTTAAATAGTCATCTCGGAAGACATTCAGTATCACAAACAATTGGTAAGCAGAGTTCTCCGAATGCAGTTGCCCAACTGAACACTGTGAGAACAACCCCCCATAAAATGTACCACTGTGTGCAAGTCACCCCAAATGCAAATATCACTGTGCATGTAGTAGCAACTACGAAATTCAGAGGGTGTGGTTTGTATTTTTTTATGACAAACATGTAAAATATCAAATAGACACTGACCAAACCATATCCGATCACTGAAACAAGCTCAGAACACATTTTTTATGTACATAGTACCTCTTCTCATACACCATTATTTTTCTCTGAATGTGAACACGAGGTTTTCTCTCACTCTGCGCACAGTAAGCAGCTCGTGCCCTGGACGCACCCAGTGTTCCTGATCCCCCACCTGCAGTCTCCCCTTGTGCAAATCCGTTTCGACCAATCCCTTTGGCACCTGCATGAACACGTAGTACACAAGCAGCCACCACATTCCAATCATACAATGAGCCGAAAGGTACACCATTAGGTACCATCATGCAGGTTGATCCTCCTTATACGCAATCTTTTCATCAGTGACAGACTTGACAGACTTAACAGACTTGACAGACTTAACAGACTTAACAGACTTGACAGACTTGACAACATGAGCAGTCTTTACAACATCTGCTAGTTTTGGCTGTGGTTCCCGTGGTTCCCATGGTTCCTGTGTATCTCTGAAAATCATGTGCATTCCATGAACGCAGAATTCTTTGACAAAAATGAACACTATGATGGCAAACGTGATAGCGCCCCATGACACGTAGAACATAGGGCATACGGAATCAATGTGAAGCCCCAGCACGCTGCCCACGCACACAAACAGCACAAAGGAGCTGAACAGATGTTGGAGCTTCTTCTTGTAGGGGTTGAAAGAAGTAATATAGTATATAATAAACGCATTTGCCAGACCAAATGTGGCGGCGGCGGTGATTTCAAGTTCCAAGGTGCATTCCATGTGTATGACCCATGTGTACACATGCCTACACCATCATGCAATCATCTCTGCACGGATAGAGGGTTCCGGCGCGTAGTCCAGCAGCTCGATGCCCTCGGGGGTGACGCCCCAAAGATCGTCCTTATCGCGCACAATGCTAATCTGCGGCATTTGGCTGGGAATACGTCCCAACTGCTCGCAGACGGCGTTGGTGTGCGACTCGTAGACGTGGCAGTCGCCGAAGCGCATGTGCATCATCCCGACGTCTAAATCGCACTCGTGCGCCACGAGGTGCGTCAGAAGCGCGGTGGAGGCGATGTTGAAGGGCACACCCAGAAAGAGATCCGCCGACCTCTGGTACATCTGCACCGAGAGGCGTCCGTCCTCGACATAAAACTGGTAAAGCACGTGGCAGGGAGGCAGCGAGGCAGGTGTTCCGGGGTGCCAACCGTTAATAATGTGCCTTCTGGAGTGCGGATCCTCCCTCAAACTACGCAGAAGATTAGCAACCTGATCAATACCCTCGTATGCGGTATCGCAGTCCTTGTACTTGGCGCCGAAATGTCGCCACAGGAAGCCGTAAATGCCTCCTGCGTCTTTTTTCTCGATGGGATCATACGCTTCGGCGTTCTTGTCCCATATGTGCACTCCTCTCTCCTTGAGCTCGTCCACGTTGGTGGATCCTCGGAGGAACCATGCAAGCTCCTCGATGACGCCGCGGAAAAAAACACGCTTGGTGGTAAGCAGCGGAAAGGAGTCCTGCAGGTTGTGCGAGAGAGAGGCTGCAAAGAGAGAATGCACTTTGGCGTTGCGCGTATCACGAAGAGGGGCGCAGATGCAGCGTTCAAGGAGGTGGAGGTAGTCTTGCTCGATCATTTAGCAAAGTAAGTAAACTTAAATAGATATTCGATACACTATATCATTGTCTTGCATGCTGTTCAGCAGCTCTTCAATCTGCCACTTTTCCCACACGACGACCTTCTGCTGTCCGTGCATGATCCAAAGAGGGCACGGCATAATCAACACCTGTTCCTCCGATTTTCCAGTTTGCTGCGCGACAAAAGCCATTTCAGACATTGTTTTGGATTTCCAAATGGATTCCCAAAGTCATGACGACTACACCATTAGTAATATAATCCAGCAGTCATGGGATGACCGTACAATAAGTACGCACTTAATGATGTGCTCACTTTTTCTTGGATCCCTTTGAGGATCCCTTGGACCCCCTGGATCCCTTGGACCCCCTGGATCCCTTGGACCCCTTGGACCCCTTGGATCCCCTGTATCCCTTGGATCCCTTGGATCCCTTGTTTTTTAAAAATGCTGGCATTTTTTTTTCTTCGCAGGAGCATTTGACCATTTATGAATATGATAGTGTACTTATAGTATTGAGCCTGAGGCTAAAGGATGATTTATACACATGGACCCATGCGTGGACAAGTGCATACAGTCAAAGAGGATTTGCTATTGTTTGATTACCGTAGGTATGATCACATAAAGATACTGCGTGCACACACATACCCCAACCTTGCAGTGTTCGTGCGATTATGTTTGGCGCGTAACATAGGTATTACACTGGTGGGTGAACCGAACAAGTATTTTTTGGAAGCAGTCATGGTGTATCCAAGGATGTGATATTGGTCAAACATGTTGGGTGCTGGGGTGTATGGGACAGTAAGGCTGGTAAAAAAGTATGGAATTGAGTGTGCGATAAAAACGAGTAAAATGCCTCCCTTTCCGCAGGATCTTTCTATGGTGATTGGTGCCCTTCGGGAGGAGGCGTGCAACTTTGAGCATCCGCATATTATCCAACGTTACTGGTCGCGCTGGTTGAACGGCACCTTTCAGGTGTGCATGGAGGTGGCAAAACCCGTCACAAAAGCACCCGCGGAGAGAGTGCTTCATGACATATGCCAGGCGCTGTACTGCCTGCACAGCCACGGGTACATCCACCGCGACGTGAAACCTGAAAATATTGTCGAGGTGAACGGCGTGTACAAACTGATTGATTTCGGATTATCGCGCAAGGGGTTGACGGACAGTTCCATGACAGGGTACACGATTTCTAGGTGGTTCCGCCCTCCGGAGATGCTCTGTGTGGGTGAGTACGACGCCAAGTACGACGGAAGAGTGGACATGTGGTCGCTTGCACTCGCTGCGTATATGTTAGAGCATGGGAAGCCGCTGTTTCGCGGTTCGGCAAAACAGATACTTTTGCAGTACAGAAGGTTCGAAGCAAAGGGTATTTTCGCGTTTTTGGTGTGCGACTACGAGAAAAGGTTCACCTCGCGACAGTTATTGGAGCACTGCGGTATGGAACCCATTGAGGGCACCTATTTGGGCGGGGTGAAGAGGATTAAACTGGAGAAATTCGTGGAGATGGCGGTTGGTGGGTACGACTGCGATGTAGAAGAGTTAGGCTACGAGGGAATATATAACGAACTTTAACCCACTTCCACTTGTACTAGATTGTGTATGTCTATGTGTTTATCAAAGGCGTTGAGCACTTGGTCTAGTGTGCAGTTGCGCACTTCCTGTGCGTCCAGAAAGGTGTGATGCGCCTTGCAGAACATGTCGGATCTGTCCGAAAGCGTGGTGGGCATGAGGTTGATGCGCCTAATCTGGTTGTCCACTTCTTTCTGCGTAATGTTGCCTCTCCACTGGGCAAGCACCTGCTGAATGTCCTGCTTGCCTTTCTGCAGATTCCTTGGAGGGAAAGATGCGCTGATTTGAAACCTGCCAGGTTCGAGATGACTTGAGATTCCGTAGGTTAAGCCGTCAGCCATGCGCACCCGCTTCATGAGCATTCCCCCAAAGCCGTATCCGAGCACCGCAGAAGCGATGGAAAGCGGCACAAAGTCGGGATGGTGTCTTCCTACTCCTGGGAGCGCCTGCGCGCACAGCACCTTGACCGATGTTTTGCCCTGCAGTTTGGAGATGCTCTGCGGCTTGAGGTTGGGTTTGGGAATGAATTCCGAGTAAAACTGGTTGTTCTCAAAGGCGTGCCTGACAATGTTGAGCGCGTCCGGGTGCTCCCCAACGCAGACGACGCGCGTGGGGGCGTTCTTGACAATATTCACAGCGTGTTCGAGCGACATGTTCTGGTGCTGGGGCAGACGGAAGAGTTCCTGTTCCATGAGATGCTCGGCGTACTCGTTGACGTCGTGCTGCATGCCCATCATCATCATCTTGCCCCTCTCTCCGGCGTGCTGGTAGTCGGCGTGCTTGCCCCACACGGAGTCGAGCAGCGCGGGGTTCTTTCGTAGTTTGGTGCAGTCGCAGTTGAACGTGAGGATTGCCGTCTCTGGCGAGGCGTTCCACTGAATTCTGGGGTCGTTGGAGAGCGAGTTCATGGACATGGCGAACCACTTGGTGTCCACTCCCTCGGGGCGGAACCTGACGCTGAAATTAATGGTTCCGGGGCGCTGCCAGTAGACGCCGCCGCGCATGTTGGGAATGGGTGCGCTTTCGACCCCGACGTTGCCCTGCGGCTTGACCATGCGCATGCGTGTCGTGTACATGGGAAAGTCGAGCACGTTGCCGGTGGTGCGCTCTCCCACCGAGGCGAGCGCGGGAACGGGGGCAATCTCTCGGGGGACGTTGTTGACCTGGTAGGGGAACATCATGCCCTCGGTGCAGCCTTCTTTGACGAGCCACGCGTTCATGGCGGTGGTAATGTGGTGCGGCTCCAGCTGGTCGAGCATCTCGAACTTGAGGTTAATGTCGTTGGCGTTGCCCATGGAGATGGCTTCGGTGAGCGCGGAGCACATGCCCGAGGTGCTTTCGAGTTCCTGCGACCACGCGGTGTGCAGCTGCTCCTTGACGGTGCCCAGCTCGGACGCGGTGAACGGTTGGGTCGTTTTGGAAGCATTAATAATGTTCCACGCGGCGCTCATCACGGCGTCTGGGTTCTGAAATCCGACGCACCAGACGCTGAAGAGCGAGTCCATTTTGGATCGATCCCACATGGCTTCCGTTTGCATGCAGACGCCGTGTTTGACCAGCGCGTCGTGCAGCCTCGTTCTCAGCATGCTGGACGCCGCGGTGAGCGCCACGCTGTCCTTGTGCAGTCCCGGAGGACCCCGGAAGCCGAGCGCGAGCATCGTGGCTTCACCCGGCATGGTAAAGGTGCGCACACCCGTCTGTGGCGGCTCGACCTCGTAGTTGCAGTGGTCGGTGCAGCTGCTCTGAATGTCGCCAAAAGACTGCTCGACGCTCTCGTGGAGGTGGTCGATGGTAAAGGTGTTTTCGGAAAAGGGACCCGCGATGACGTAGGTGGCGTTGTCCGGCGTGTAGGACTTTTTGTGGTACGCCAGCAGGGTCTGCCCCTGACTGGCGACGGCGGCTTCGAGGTGCTTGCGCAGTCCAATGGTGGGATGCATCGGTTGGGAGCGAAACGCCGTAATGTACAGCTGGTTCATCATCATGCGCATGGGGTTGGTCTGCCCTATCTCCATCTCGTTGAGCACGACGGTGCACTCCTTTGTCAATCTTTCTGCGAAAATCTTGGTGTCCAATCCGCGCATGCGATCTGCCTCTCGGTCAATGACCATGGGGATGTAGTCGATGGGCACGGTGAGAAAGTAGTTGGTGCGGAAGAAAGAGGTGGTGGCGTTTTCGAGCGCGCCGTACATCTCCATGTCGGTGATCAGTCCCCCCTTGGTGTGTGCGTTGTACTTGGCGGAACCAAAGTGCATGCCGTGCTCCAAGAGGTGGCTCAACCCGTACTCTCCCGGCGCTTCGTTGGCGGATCCGATGTGGTAGACGATATTGGAGCAGGCGCTTCCCGCCGTGTCCATGGGGACGTACATGCACTTCATGCCGTTTTTTAGCGTGCGCACCTGATACTCTACACGAGGCATTTTAAAAGCAAACAAATGGATATATATAGTTTATAGATCTACAGGGTATGATAGAATCGTCAAGTCAATGTCCTGACCAAAGGGCGTTTCAAAGTTGGGTGTCTCTCTGCAGGGTTCGAGAAGGATGACGGAAGAATGCAGGGGGAACCTGCCTCCCTCATGTGCTTTCAGCGTGTACATGTCTTTGTTTGGCAGTTCTTTACGCAGTTTTTGAAGTACGGAAGAAAACCGCGAAATGATGGTAGCTTCCGGGTGTTTGCGCAGGAACTCCATTTTGGCGCCCCATTGTGGGGGTTCGGAGATGCGGTAACAATCGCCATTGTGCATGATCACTTTTCCCTCAGTGTCTTTTTTGGATACGCGCATGTACCCTTCGACCTTTTTTCGGCACATGGGGCAGTTGATGCCTCGTGATTGTAGTTCTTTGGTACACTCTGCGCAGTAGACGTGACCACACGAGGTTACAGTGGGCGTGTCGAAGGAGCAGAGACATACAGCGCACTTGTCTGTGAGATGTTCTTCAATGAGCGCCTGTTTGATCTTGAGTTTTTCGGCAATGGTTTTGACGGTGCCTTCGTACATGTCGAGTCTCTCTCCGCCGTAGTGTTCTGCGACGAGAGAGGGATGCAGCAGGAACTTGCACACGATATCGATGCGTTTTTGCAAAGGCAACATTGCTGTATTTTGAAGCACGTTGGTGGCACAGGGGGTTTTGCACTGATGAAATCGAATATTGACGGTGGGGAAGATGACTCCCTCACGGATCTGTGCATCGCGCGTCAGATATATTTCTGCTCGCTCGTCTCTGGGCATGCTGTGCACGTTCCACGCATCTTCAATATGATCCGGATCACAAATCGCCCACCTTGTTTTCGCTTTCGCCGCTCTGAGCGTGTGATGGTACATGGATGAAAAGCTAGGAATGCAGACGCAGACGATGCGTTCAAATGCGTCAAAGTAAGTATAGTGGCGCATGAACGTATTCTTGGTGGTAACGACGAGTGCACCGTCTTCTTTGCGCCTGCCATGGAAGTGCTTGCAGTCTTTCCACTGCGCTATGCTTGACGCGTTAACGATAACGACTGTTTTAAGAGGGGATCGTAGCATGAGTTCCTTTAAAAGCTTTTGCACTCGTAATCCGTATACGCACACGACACCGCCGAATCTGTTTGGGTGAAGTGTGTTGATGCCCTTATGTGGCATCAATATAACATTGCCCATTTTTCGTTTATACAACTTTTGCATGGGTTCTTCCTCCATGCCCAACATATGCGAAAGCGTTTTGCGAATATCTGATGAGGTGTTGAGACCAATATATTGGGGAGGGTTGTATGAAACCGGCAGAGACAGCTCACTGTATACGGTTTTGAGCGCAGCATTGGAAGCGACGAGTCCTGTCCAGAACACTTTGACGTGGAGTTTTTTGTCTTTGAACTCAAACGCGAGATCGAACACAGGTTTGTTCCATCGGTTCTGCATGACCCATTCGATATGATTGAACAAATCTGTGTGTTGCCCAATGCTTAGCAGTTCCTGCACGCGCACATTGTCATTTTTCTCGAGCGCAAAGTTAATGTACTGCTCAACTGTGTTGTCAGATGCCACTGGAAAAATTTTGAAACGCGATTCGACGTACTGATTGACCAGCAAATCAAGTGTTCGTGGCATGTTTGGTTTGCTCGTGAACAAATCGTAGATAATCTCTTGCGTAGTTAAACAGTTGTACATGGAAAGAGGATGCGACAGAACGGGAAATACATCGAACGTGTAGTCGATGACGTGTTTCATTGGGGGTGGTTGTACCTCTATGTATGTGGTGTAGTTCCAGGGGTAAATAAGTCCAGACCCCCTTGAAAGACGCGGCAATCCGTCTGCGATCACCACGGATGATTTACTTGCACTCCAAAGAGGGAAATCATGCGTGTCCTGCACAATGCGCGATGAGTGCACTGGGAGCGTGATGATGTGATTGCAAAACGAGGGTTGTACGTCAACAGATTTTCCGTTGGATCTGTACACCGAGGCGTGCACCCACTTGCCCATGATGAAAACTTTGAGCGCGTCGCCCTTCAGCATGCGGCAACGCCACGACTGATCCGCGAGTTTTACTTTTTTCTTGCGCACGGTGATCGCGCTGCCGGTGCACACTTGGCGGCGTACGAGTTTGACTTTTTTCACGCCCTTGCCCACAACGATCCACTCGTGTCCACCATATGTAACGTAGTCACGCAGCGAGATATGCCTCTGCTTCGTCATGATCTATGAAACCATGGTCGATCTTTATACACCATGTCTAGATGACCAACAGAGGCAACCACATAACGATCACACATAGTACCAAATACAAACCTATGTCGTCGACGGCTCTCACCACATGACCCTCTAAGTACTCGCCAATAACCCCTGAAAGGTTCATGCACGAGACAAACAGCGCGTAACTCACACCCTCGCTGCCATCAGAGGACATCTTGGCGGCTTCGATGACCACGGGGAGCAGAAAGAGCATGGACCCAACACTGCCTAGGACGCTGCGCAAAATCTCAAAGCCAAACATAGGAGCACCCAGATAAATTGCAAACGCCAGCAGAGCACAGATCACGTTGAGCGCCACAGATGCGTACAGGCACTTGCGGAATCCACCTGTGTACTGGTAGAGGAAAGACACGACGCAGGACGCAAAGGCGCCGCACACCGACGTGATGGACATCTCTACGGGAGTCAACCCCCTTTGCAGGACTGAAAAAAAGGCAGTGTTGATCTCGGGCATGGTTTCGAGCATGACAGCGGTAAGCAACAGGAAGCGCATCTTGTAGAGGGACCCCACCGCGTCGCGCAGAGAACTCACCTCGCGCTCCGGCTCGTCGATGCTCCAGATGACGAGGCAGAGCAGAAAAGGACCCACGCCGGACAGGTGCATGACGTTCTCGTAGTGCAGGAGCTCGTAGGCGCCGCCCGACAATCCGGTAGCGATCATGGAGCCAAAAGAGCGCGCCGTCCAGCAGTTGCTCTGCACCTGCCTGCCGCGCTGCTTGGTGATGGAGACGACCATCGAGTCAGAGGCAACGTCAGCAAAGCAGATGAAAAAAGACGCCGCAGCCAAACCAAACACGAGCTTGTCGCCCAAAAGCGGAAGGTACGCGAGACATATGCCCCCGAAAAAAGCGCCCACCGAGACGCAGAGACGACGCCCCACTCGGTCGCTAATATATCCGTAGAGAGGCTTGAACCCCCACGGCATGGACACCATGCTCCAGGAAATAGCTAAATCGGCAGCCGTGTAGTGGTACGTATTCACCATCTCGTACTGCGCGGACAAACCGATGAACGCAAACGTGAACCCGTACACAGCATAGGCAAAGTACAACGTATACATTATGTCTACCCGGACGAAGTATATACATGCGGGGTCTGCGGGTAAATGGCAGGACTCGGAGCCATCAGCGCAGGAGGAGACAAGAGCGCCGCCGCCATGGGGATCATGGTAGGCATCAGCAAGTACGATCCAAACGGATTGAACAGAGATACATGGTGCGGCATCAGCGCGGGAGCGCTCATCGGAAGCCAGATGGCACAAATCGAACCGGGAAAGAACGCAATGTGCATCAAAACGCTGCAGCATTTGATGAACATGAAAGTGGACTTTGTGGAGCCGTGGTCGAGACGCAGCAACATTCTGGGCATCATCTACGGCGCGCTGTGGCACGAAAGCCTCTTCAAACCCAACCTGATGCACGTCGTAAAGCCGCTGTGGAAAGAGGAAAAGTACAGGACGCTCGTCGTAGGCACGACCAACATAACGAAGGGTGAGTACGAGATGTTTGAGCACCCGCCGATCGAGATGGTCGTAGCCTCGGCGTCGGTGCCGGTGGTGTTCCCGTCGGTGCACTACAAAGGTAACAGGTACTGCGACGGCGCAATGCACCACGTGATTCCCATTCGGGAGATCAAGCAGTACTGGAAAGAGGGACCCCTGGACGTAATCCTCTGCTATCCAATGGACCACGCAGAGTATCTTAAATCCAATATACCGGAATCCAAACACATGATGTACGGCTACGTGTTCGAGACGCTGAGCGAAGCTCTGTGGAACAACATGGTGAACGACATGCGCGAACTGGCAAGATACTACAATCTAGATTATGAAAAAGTCAAGCAAGGTGGCAGGTTCTTGTACGAGGAAAGAGAGATCCGCATCTACGTGCCCATCAAAGGCGTATATCTAGATTTCACCAAACGCAACCACCACGCTCTGCACGTCATGCACGAGCACGGGGAAGAGATCGCCAAAAAGGTGCTTACGGATCCAAACTATAAGTACTATTGACGCACACACCAATGGCGTACCTGCTCCTCTTGCCGGTAGCTTACTACGGCACGAAAC
>MDTD01001958.1_pt1 | contig 11533 bp, 7 predicted proteins | sample 811221 | NCBI WGS metagenome assembly MDTD01 (sample SAMN05326646, study PRJNA326480) | marine metagenome | isolation source: seawater | place: Pacific Ocean: South West | collected 2011
AGTAGTTATGCAGGTATGGTCCTAGCTATTGCGAAAAAAAGAGGCAAGCTGGTGCCTCAAGCGGCACTGGATCGTCTTGGTGAATACTTAACCCGATTGGTAAAAAAGCCCGTGCAGAAGGACGAAGGTTGGGGGCTTCATTGCCTCGCTCTTTACACGCTTGCCCTGATGGATAGATCAATGCCGGCTTACCATGAGCAGGCGTTTGTTCAGCGCAGAGGATTGCCATCTGATGCGATCTCTTTATTAGCTGCTGCAGTGTCAGAGGCTGGGGGAGCGAATGAAATGTTAGATGAATTGCGGCAAACAAAGGCTACAAACAAAAACGCTTTTGGCTATTACGGAAATATGAATCAACAGATTGCTATGCGTTTATTAGCTGAAAGAAGTGGTCCTAATGCTGCTAAGCTGGTTGACCGCTTGAGTCAGACTGCCCGACAAGGACACTGGGGTTCCACTTTCGCCAACGCTTGGGTGATATTGGCAATGACGAATTATGACCAAGAGAATTCTGGAATTGGGCCTATGAACGCAGTGATCGAATTCTCCGGTGAAGAAAAAAAGATATTTTTGGATTCTTCTCAGCGGTTGGTTCTTTTTAAACGGAAGAATAAGACCGGACCGATGAAACTTCGTTACGATGGTGGAAAAGGAAAGTCGCTCTTTGTCAAGGTTCGCGCTTTAACCAGGTCAAAAGTAGATCGTATGCGTGCTGTCTCTAAGGGGATGGCTTTGGAGCGCTCGTATAAAGTGATTCGAGCTGATGGAGTTATTTCCTCAGATGATAGTGACTTTCAAGTTGGTGATCTGGTGCGTGTCGAGTTGAGGGTTAATTTAGCAGAGAGAGGAGTGCATTATCTGGCATTAGAGGATGGCTTGCCCGCATGCTTGGAACCAGTTTTTGGTGATTTAAAATCCCAACAATCGTCAAATGATTTGCGGAACAGTTGGTTTATCGATCATTACGAACTACGAAAGGATCGAGCTGTGTTTTATGCTAATTATTTAGGTAAAGGTGTGCACCGTTTTGAATACCTTGCCCGAGTCCGGGCTGAGGGCGTGGCTTTCATTCCCCCGGCTAAGGTTGAAGCGATGTACAACCCTGATATTTTTGCTTTAAGTGGTGGGGGAACAATGGTCACACGTTCAGTTAATGACTGATTTGTTTCGTCATTTTTGGCGTTCATTTGCCAACGTTTTTTGGCGTAAAGCCACATTTGGGTTGGTGTGTTTGTTGTTTTCTGGGTGGGTGCTCTTGGAGGTTGCTACTAGTCTTATATCGCTGCCTGAGGGTGTAGAGCGCGAGCCAAAAACAAGCCTGTTAATTAATGATCGGCATGGGTTTCCGCTAAGAATGATCCGTGACAGTGGGGAAGTTTTTTTAAGGCCGGTCACCTTCGAGGAGTGTGGAGCTACGTTCATTAATGCCACCTTGTCAGCCGAGGATAAACGATTCTGGCAACATCACGGTGTTGATTGGTTTGGGTTAATACGAGTTGCTAAGGAAATTGTGCAGCACGGGCGTGTAATGTCCGGGGGGTCTACCATAACTCAGCAGCTCATTAAAAATTTAGAAACAGTTAAAAGGCCACGAAATGTAAAAACCAAGTTGATAGAGATTCTTCAGGCACGAAAGCTTGAGCGAAAATGGACCAAACATCAGATTATTACTGCTTACCTAAACCGCATCGATTACGGCAATCTTTGCCGAGGTGCCGGTACAGCTTCATGGTTTTACTTTGATAAGTCACTCATTTCATTGACTCCTGCCCAAGCTGCGCTACTGGCGGGGTTGCCTAATGCCCCTTCAAAACTAAATCCGCATCGCCATATGGGCCGATCACTGATGCGCCAAAGAAAAATTTTAAATCTCATGGAGCTTAACGGTTGGTTGAAGACAGACCAGCTAGATCGGGCAATGAAGGAAGCAATTAACCTATGTGAGCCAGCGAGAGCATTTGGTGCGCCACATTTTGTAGACTTCGTTCGCCAGAATCGGGATGTAAGTAAAAGTGTCAAAAGTACTCTGGATCTACCTCTTAACAATATTTCTCAGAAAATTTTGGAAGCACAGCTTAGTCGTTTAGGGGCGCAGCGTGTGACTAATGGGTCGGTGGTCGTGGTTGATAATCAGACGGGTAATGTGATTGTTATGGTGGGTTCGCGCGACTATTTTGATCTAAAATCAGGGCAGGTTAATGGGGCTTTGGCACCACGTAGTGCTGGTTCAGCCCTCAAGCCATTTACTTACGTAATAGCTTTGGAAAAAGGGATGACACCTGCAACAGTCTTGGCCGATGTGCCAACAATGTTTTCGACTGCTACTGGTATTTTCAGCCCGGTTAATTATGATCGACGGTTTCGTGGTCCTGTAACATTACGGCAGTCACTCGCAAATTCCCTAAATGTTCCAGCGGTCCGTGTGTTGGACCTTTCCGGGGGGGCATTGGTTTTGCAGCAAAGATTACGCCTAATGGAATTGAGTACATTGAATGAGGATTCAAGTTATTATGGGCTAGGTTTGACTATTGGTAATGCTGAGACAAAGTTGCTTGAGTTAACCAATGCCTACGCTACTTTGGCGCGATTGGGGGAATATCGACCGGTGCGTTTATTGGAGACAGATCCGGTTGGTTTTAGTCGGGTTTTCAAACGAGGGCCTGCCTGGTTAATTGCTGATATACTCAGTGATGATAATGCAAGGGCTAGTGCTTTTGGCTGGCAGTCAGCACTTTCATTCCCTTTTCCGGTTGCTTGTAAAACGGGAACAAGTTCTGATTTTCGCGATAACTGGGCTTTTGGCTACACTCCAGAGTTTACAGTGGGTGTGTGGGTCGGCAATTTTGATGGGGCACCGATGAAAGAGGTAACTGGCGTCACAGGCGCGGCGCCGGTAATGAAGAGTATTATGATGCATTTGCATCATAAATTTGGGACAAGCTGGTACAAAATACCTGATGAAATCGAGCGTGCCAAAGTTGATCAGTATTCGGGAATGCGTTCCTCGAGTGGAAAAATGGATTATTTTCTGAAAGGTACAATGCCGGAAATTGAGCCAATCGATGTACGTGATTCACTAGGACGGGTTCGTTTAGGTCCCAAATTTTCCAACTGGTGGCGAAGTTCAATGAATCACTTGCGAGATCATACTTCACTTACCAACGCGAATTCGGAATCTATTAATATCTTGTCGCCACGACCTGGTACTGTGATTTATTTGGATCCAGATCTGCCTTCATCAAGCAAGTATCTGCCTTTGCGGGCTAATGTAGAGAACGTTGTATGGCAATCAGATACGCTTGATTGTAATAGAACGGGCGACGGGTTTATAGCGCGGTTGAAGCCGGGGGTACACGAATTGAGGGTGGATAATGGCAGAAGCTATTTAAGAACGTGGATTGAAGTGAAGCAGCAGTAGGTTTCTGCTGTATCCCCGAAGGATGGCACATTATGATTGAGTGAGATGGGTTCTGCAGAATTAGGTTCAGTTGCTTTACGTCTTCGCCAAGGTGATCATGTAGGAGTGCTTAAGAAGGCTGTTAAAGGCGGAACGGAACTGGTTTCTGGTGATCAAATAATCACCGCTTCAGCTACTATTCCTTCAGGTCATAAGATGGCCTTAGCTCCTGTTAGAGATGGTGGGCCAGTACGAAAGTACGGTCAGATTATTGGGTTCGCTCAGGGTGATATTGCGCCCGGTGATCATGTTCATTCACACAATCTTATTTGCAAAGAATATGAGCGGGATCATGCGTTTTGCGAGGATTATGAGCCAACTGAGTTATACGACATAAGTAAGCGGAGAAATTTTTTGGGTTATGGCCGGCCCGGAGGCCGTGCTGGCACCCGTAACTATGTCGCGGTTATTTCTAATGTAAATTGTTCAAATTCTGTCTCTAAACACGTTGCCAACCATTTTAATAATTCGGATTTCAAACGACAATTTCCGAATATTGATGGGGTTATTGCTCTCAAAACACAAGGAGGGTGTGGTGTTGAGCCGGGAGGACCAATGCAAATTATACGGAGAACTTTGGGGAACATGGCAAGACACCCGAATATTTCGGGCTATGTGATGATTGGCTTAGGTTGTGAAGATAATCAGATTAAAGGTATTCGAGAGGATTATGACTTAGACAAACTTAAGGAGGGGGAGGTGCGGCCTCAATTCATGTCGATCCAAGGTAGTGGTGGTTCTTTGAAAACAATAAAAGCAGCAATAAGGGCTGTGGAAAATATTCTGCCCAAAGTTGCTGGTGCTCAAAGAACCGAACAACCTCTTTCAAAGTTGCTGTTAGCTGAAAATTGTGGTGGGTCTGATGGCAATAGCGGCTGTACGGCTAATCCTGCGCTGGGCTTTGCTTCTGATGAACTAATCAATCACGGAGGGACATCGGTTTTGGCGGAAACCACCGAAATATACGGAGCTGAACATCTGCTGACAAACCGGGCTGCCAGTCCTGAAGTGGCCGAAAAATTAATGCACCAGATCAGATGGTGGGAAGACTATGCACGTCGCCATGACAGCACAATAGATAACAACCCTTCAGTTGGAAACAAAGAGGGTGGGCTAACTACAATCTATGAAAAAAGTCTTGGGGCCCTAGCTAAAGGGGGGCAGTCGCCTCTGATGGCGGTTTATGACTATGCCGAGAAAATTGATACCCCGGGCTTAGGGTTCATGGATACTCCAGGTTACGATCCTATTAGCATGACGGGGCTAATAGCTGGAGGATGTAATATTGGTGTTTTCACCACCGGCAGGGGGAGTGTGTATGGTTGTAAGCCTGCTCCTTGCATAAAGGTTTCGACCAACACTTCACTTTATCAGTGGATGGAGGAAGATATGGACATTAACGCAGGAACTATAATTGATGGTGCTGAAACAGTTTCTGATGTGGGCATGAGAATTTTCGAAAAAATTATTTCTGTAGCAAGTGGGGAGAAGACTAAAAGTGAACTCAATGGGATTGGCGACGAAGAATTCCAGCCTTGGTTTCCTGGGCCTCAATACTAGGTTACATTACTGAGTTCTTCTTGGGCTCAGAATCAAGCCAGTATCGGTTGCGCCTGCGTTGGATCTTAACAGGGTGGTTGAATGTTTCACTTATGACCTTACTGGTCAGTACTGAATTTACTTTCCCTTGGGCGATATCTTTTCCGTTTCGCATGAGTAATGCATGGGTGAATGCTGGTATAATTTCTTCAGTGTGATGGGTAATTAACACCATTGTTGGCGACTGTTTTTGGCTGGCGAGGCGCCCGATGAATTGAAGGAAATGCTCCCTCGCAACTGGGTCCAGGCCCGCGCACGGCTCGTCAAGCATCAGGAGTTTTGGCTTTGCCATCAAAGCGCGGCCGATGAGTGCTCGTTGTCTCTCGCCTTGTGAAAGTTGCGCCCACGGCTGATTTTTTAGATGCGAACACTCAATTTGCTTAAGCATGGCTAGGGCTGATTTTTTGTCATTATGGGAGGGTTCATGCCAAAGATCGATCATAGCATATTTTCCGCTGACAATGGTTTCCAATAGAGGCTCATCTTCGGCCATATATTTATTGAGCGTAGAGCTGACGAGGCCGATGTATTTACGCAGCTCTGTCCAATCATTTTCCCCAAATTTATTCCCTAGTACGTGTATATCGCCTTCAGTAGGAAATAAATATCCGGTGAGTGAAGCTAACAGTGATGTTTTGCCGCAGCCGTTAGGTCCCAGTATCACCCAATGTTCACCGTAACTCACTTTCCAGTTTAGGCCATCAACTATTCTTTTAGCTCCTCGCTGGATTAATAAGTTGTGAACTTCAAGTATTTGGGTTTTGGCCACATAGACTTTTAACGATCTAATTGTCCTTGGCCAAGCGAAACTTTGCCTTGCCGGTTTGTTGGGTAGTGCCTAATCTTAAAGGAGGTATGAACAAGTTTATTATTTTTTCATTTTGTTTGTGGCTTTCTTTATTCGATTTCAATTCGCAAGCTGCTGATAAGAAACTACCGGGTTACACTGATACACCAATGATTCCTGGGCAGAAATGGAAAGTCCATGATGCAAACCGCCCACGGCCAAAAGTTGTTAAAGTGGGTCCTTCAAAAACCCTTGGACAGAAACCGCCTGCCGGAGCCGTTGTTTTATTTGATGGAGCCGATACTAGTAAATGGAGTCACAACAAATGGAAGGTGGAAAATGGTTATATGGAGGTCACCCGGAAGTCAGGCTCTTTGCAAACTAAACAAAAATTTAGTTCGATTAAATTACACATTGAATTTGCTACACCAAAAGAAGTTAAAGGGGAAAGTCAGGGCAGGGGAAATAGTGGAGTGTTTCTTTGCGGACCGTACGAGGTTCAAGTTTTGGATTCGTGGAATAACATGAGTTATGCTGATGGACAGTGCGCGGCACTTTATGGCCAATTCCCGCCAAGGGTTAACGCATGTCGGCCTCCAGGGGAATGGCAAACCTATGATATAGAATTTCTTGCTCCAAAATGGGATAAGGACGGTAAACTTGTGCGCAAAGCAACGGTGAGCGTTTTGCATAATGGAGTTAAAGTTCACGATAAGCGCGAAATGATTGGTCCGAGTGGACACCGGAATGTGCGGCCTTATAAACAACATGGCCCAGGGTCAATTCAACTTCAAGACCATGGGAACCCAACTCGATTTCGAAATATCTGGTTGGTTGAACTAGAAGATTAGATTTTTTTGGATTTATTCGATAGGCAGAGTTTCTATCCTCGCGGCTTTGATATTACTTGAATTTCGAGGTTGAACAGTTTTTTTGCGTATAGCTCGGATTTGACGCGAACCCCAATCCAGTACTAGATTGACCTAGATTAGTCGTTTATGGCCGCTAAGGATGATTACCTGATCGATACCCTCATGGATATGGGGTCGGTAGATGGAGCTCAAGTTGAAGCCGCTAGAGTAGCAGCTGAACCTATGGGTGCAGGAGTCGTTGACACGATGGTTCTGCAAAAAACGCTAAATCCTGATCTTTTGGTTCAAGCTCGAGGGATGCAGTATGGATGTGAGGTAATAAATTTAAAGGATCTTCAGCCCAAAGATGAGGCTTTGAAAGCCCTGCCGAGACATATTGCCAGACGTTATCAGGTAATTCCTGTTTCATTTGAAAATGGAACGCTAACGGTGGCTCTAGAGGACCCGGGGGATATTGACACTACTGATGCCTTGAGCCGGCTGTTAGAAGGTGAGCCCAATCTGATTTATAAAGTTTCAAGTGAAACTCAAATCAAGGCAACAATTGAACGTTTTTATGGTTCAACTGACGAAGCTGTAGAGCGGCTTGTAACCGAGCTTTCACAGACGCAGGTAGACATTGGGGATGCGCAGAGTGAAGCGGTGGGGGAAAGTGGCGTAGCGACAACCGGAGATGAACAGGATTCGCCTCTGGTTAAAATGGTGAATATGATCATTGCAGACGGTTTTCGAATGGATATGTCTGATGTGCACATTGAGCCATTTGAAAACCGTCTTCGTGTTCGGTATAGAATAGATGGAGTGTTAAGGGAGCATCAGTCTGTTCCTCTCAACATGTGTGGGCCCATAGTTTCGCGTTTGAAAATTGAATCAGGCATGTCTATCGCAGAAAAGCGAGTGCCGCAGGATGGTCGATATAAACAGACTATTGATGATCGAGAGATTGATTTCCGAGTTAGTTGTTTGCCGACCTTATATGGCGAGAGCATTGTCATGCGTGTTCTTGATAAGGGTGGGTTAAACCTTGGCTTGGATCAATTGGGTTTTCACCCCAAAGATCAGGAGGTTTTTGAGCGAAGTGCGCAAATGCCCGATGGGGTAATGTTGGTAACTGGTCCTACGGGTTCTGGTAAAACAACGACTTTGTACTCTTGTCTAAACTTGTTGAATTCGCCGAATAAAAAAATAATCACAGTTGAAGACCCTGTTGAGTACATATTATCTGGTATCAATCAGGTTCAGGTGAACAATGCTGCTGGGATGACATTTGCAGCTGCGCTCCGGGCGATGCTTCGTCAAGCCCCAAATATCATTATGGTTGGTGAGATTCGTGATTCAGAGACAGGTAATATTGCGGTAAATGCCTCACTCACCGGTCACTTCGTTTTTTCTACCCTTCATACTAACGATGCTCCAGGGGCTATAACACGTATGGTGGATATGGGAGTGAAGCCTTTTCTTGTCGCAGCTGCGACACGCGCGATTCTTGCCCAGCGATTGGTTCGTAAATTTTGTAAAATTTGTGTTGCCCCGCACACTCTACACAAAGATGAAATTCATGCCCTGCAGCTAACCGAGGAAGAAATGCAGGATTGTCGACCGATGATGGGGGTTGGCTGTGAAAATTGTGATGGAGGAGGTTATAAGGGACGTATGGGGCTTTTTGAGGTATTGGAGCTTGAAGATCAACTTAAGCGTATGATTATTGACGAACGTCCGGTAGGTGACTTAAGGGATTATGCCGTTGAGCATGGCCATATGAATACATTAAGAACGGACGGGGTGCGCAAGGTTACATCAGGTCAGACTTCTGTTGCAGAAGTTATGAGGGTAACGGCAAGTGATGAACATTAAATAGATTTATGCCAGAAAAAGAACCGATGTATAAAATGCCGGACCTGCTCAACCTAATGGTTGATTCAGGGGCGGCTGATTTACACGTGCGAGTTGGGATTCCCCCTGCGTATCGGGATGGAGGTACATTGAAGCGCGTTGAAGGACCGGACTGTGAGCCTGAAGATGTCGAATATTTAGTAAAGGCAATCGCAAACGATGATGAGGTTCAAAATATTAGAACAGTAGGGGGGGCTGATTTTGGTTTTGCATTCGGCACCAAGGCGCGTTTCCGGGTTTCTGCATTTAAGGAGCGAGGCAATATGGCGCTTGTGCTCAGGCAAATTCCTAATGAGTTGTTGCCACTGGATGTGATTGGGCTTGATGAGACGCTCATCATGCGATTGCTTAATACTCCTCGTGGAATGATATTGGTGACAGGGCCAACTGGTTCGGGGAAATCCACCACGCTTGCTTCAATGATTAATATCATCAACGAGGAACAGGATCATGCCCATATTATTACCATTGAGGACCCCATAGAATTCTATCATCCCCATAAAGAGGCAATTACTACTCAGCGTGAAGTCCACAAGGATGTGCCGAGCTTTGCGGAGGCTTTGAGACGTGCACTGCGTCAGGATCCAGAAGTGATTCTAGTGGGCGAGCTGCGAGATCTGGAGACCATTGAAATGGCAGTGTCTGCAGCAGAAACTGGTCACTTAGTATTTGGCACACTTCACACTACTGGAGCAGCAAAGACGGTTGATCGAATTGTAAATGCCTTTCCGATGCAACAGCAGGAGACAATTCGCATTCAGTTATCTACGGTTTTGCAGGCGGTGATTTCACAGATTTTAGTCAAACGAATTCCAAAGGGTCGGTGTGCAATTCATGATATTATGATTAATACACCATCAATTGCCGCACTTATTCGTGATAATAAAACATTCCGTATTCCTTCCGATCAGCAAACTGGGCAGAAATATGGAATGGTGACACTAGATGATGGTTTATTTAACCGATATGCTGAGGGTGTTGTTAGTCGGGAAGATTGTCAGGATAAGGCGCAGGACTACAATGGTATGATGATGCGTTTAAAAGAATATGATGAGCAACAGGCGGCAGAAGCTGCTGAGCGAGGTGATGCTCCTCCTGGAGCGCCCGGGGCCGAGGGCGCGCCTCCACCGCCGCCACCACCCGGATAAACTAATTAGATAATGGAAGGATTAATTACAAATCCGTTGTTGAATTTGATTTCAGAACGGCAGCTCGCCGATCCGCAGGATATTGAGGCGATACAGGGAGAACATAATTTATCAGGTGAATCGGTAAACAAGCTTCTTAACGCCCAAGGTGTTCTCGATACGGCTTCGCAACTCGAAGTAATGGCCGAGTATTTAGGAACAGACGTAATTGATGTATCGGCAATTGAGTTTTCCGACGAATTACTGGAATTAATTCCCGCCGAAATAGCCAAGAACAACCATTGTATTCCAATCGGTGTGGACGGAGAGACGCTTCACCTTTGCTTGGTGGATCCACTTAATCCAACAATTCTGGATGATTTAGCTTTTCAGTTAAACAAACCATTGCAGGTGCGTATTGCTGATCCGGCCGCAGTGCAAAAGTTAATAGATGAAAAATATTCTGAAGAAGAAGAATCCTACCAGCAGCTGGTGGATGCCTTTGAGGCTAGTAAGAATGCAGTTTCAGATGAAGATAGTATCGCGGCTAAGATCAATAAACTCAGAGGTAGGGATCCGTCAGGAGAAGTTGAGGAAGAAGCACCGGAAGCTTTAGAGATTCTGGAGGAAGTAGGTGATGAGGCGCCGATAGTTAGATTCGTGAACATGATTCTTTATCAGGCCTTAAAGGATTCGGCGGCAGATATACACTTTGAGCCTTTTGAGGACACCTATCAGATTCGCATGAAGGTTGATGGTTCCATGAAGATTATGACGCCGCCTCCCAAGGAATTAGCGCCAGCGATTGCGTCACGTTTGAAGATCATGGCGGGGGTGAATATTGCTGAGCGAAGGATTCCTCAGGACGGACGTATTCAAGAAACAATCGCTGGATTGGAGCTCGTCTTTCGCATGAGTACATTGCCAACCAAGTTTGGGGAATCGGTGGTACTCCGTCTATTGGATTCTTCAAACGATGATTTAACCAGCCTTGAGGCGTTAAGTATACCTGAGAAAATTGATTACAGCATTCGCCACTGTGTTGAGCAGCCTAATGGGGTTTTTCTCGTAACCGGGCCTACAGGCTCAGGTAAAACAACAACCCTGTATGCCTGCCTGCGAATGCTTAACACGGTAGAGACCAAGATACTTACAGCAGAAGACCCTGTCGAATTCCCGGTAGAAGGAATTGTTCAATGTCACATTGTTGAATCCATGGGGATGTCGTTTGCTAAAGCACTCAAGTCATTTCTCCGGCAGGATCCAGACATTATTTTGGTGGGAGAGATGCGTGATTTAGAAACTGCTGCAATTGGTATCGAAGCGGCACTGACAGGTCACTTGGTGGTTAGTACACTGCACACAAATAGCTCCACTGAGGCAATTACTAGGCTCCTAGATATGGGGGTTGAGCCGTTTATGATTTCCTCGTCAGTTAATGGAATATTGGCACAGCGCCTCTGTAAGACGATTTGTCCAAAATGTAAGGTGAGTAATAAAGTTACTCCCGATCAGCAAAAAATGCTTCGGCTTAAAGACGAGGAGGTTACTGGTGATCTATATTATGGGACGGGTTGTGATGCTTGTAGCAATACTGGATATCGAGGTAGACGTGGGATTTATGAGGCTCTAGTCATGAACGATGAAATTCGAAATTTAATTGCTGATCGGACTCCTGCTTTGGAACTGCGTGATAAATGTGTGGAGGCAGGGATGCAGACCTTGCGAATTGATGGTTTGCGGCTTATGTTCGAGGGGACTTCGACCTTTGAGGAAGTCATGAAATACACCTGATACA
>MDTD01023195.1_pt1 | contig 11533 bp, 8 predicted proteins | sample 811221 | NCBI WGS metagenome assembly MDTD01 (sample SAMN05326646, study PRJNA326480) | marine metagenome | isolation source: seawater | place: Pacific Ocean: South West | collected 2011
AACCATTCAGGAGGGGCGGGGTCAGAGCATGGGCCTGCACTCGGCCTTTGGAGAATGGGCGCAGCGTGATCCCGTGGCAGCCGGGGAGCGGATTTCCTCCATGGAACGCTCACCTCAGCGTGATGCGGCCATAGGTGGTTTTTCACGGAGGATCTCCTATGATGACCCGGCAGCTGCCATCGAATGGGCAAATAGCATTGCCGACGAAGGTTCACGGACGAGGGCTTTAACCCATGCCGGACAGCAACTCTTCCGACGGGACCGTGCAGCCGCTGAGGCTTGGATTGGTTCCAGTGGACTTCCCGAGGAAGCGCAACGTGCCGTTCTCAACCCCCCCAACCGCAGGCGGTAACTACCGTTCTGGCAGAAATCCAGTTCTCGCTTTGTAGGTTCCATGAGGCGGGTCTCTTCATGCAGAGAATCCCTTATCCCGGGCTATCTGCCTTGGCGTAATATGGAGACAATGGAAAGCGGAAGTTTTAGACTTCCAGCAGAGAGTTCGGGGAAAGGCCTCAATTCGTAGTAAGAGAGCCGATGCTCCCTCATCGGATGTTTAAGGCCATTAGAGTCTCACCCGTGCAGGATGAGGTCGGCTTTTTCATCTCGTCAGGGTAAAATATCTGCCGTTGACCCGAAAGGCGTCACCAAAGCTACGGAAGCTCGGGAAAAGCTGCCAGTCACATCAAATAGCAACCAACCACCACGACCAATGAATTTGCACAAGCCGACTCGCAGAACCTTCATCGGAGGAGCCTCTGCAACCGCCGCCGGGCTGGGAACGTATACGACTGCCTGTGGTCACGAGGGGTCCGCCAATGACAAGCTGGTGGTCGCGGTGATGGGCATGGGTCGTGGGGGTGCGCTCGCGCAGAGTTTTCATGGGTTGCCTAACGTTGAGGTTGCCATGGTATGCGATGTCGACAGGAAGCGTTCTGATTCTGCAGCGAAAAGCCTCGGGCCAAAGGTTCAGTCGGTGACCGATTTCAGGCGTATCCTCGACAGGCCTGACATCGATATCCTTGTCATCGCGACGTGTAATCACTGGCATGCTCCCGCTGCGATTCTGGGGTGTGCGGCAGATAAGCATATTTACGTGGAGAAGCCCTGTTCCCATAACCCCCATGAAGGGGAGCTGCTGATGCAGGCGTCCCGGAAGCATGGGCGTCTCGTCCAGCATGGAACTCAGCGCCGATCCTGGCCAAAGATTGTGGAGGGAATTCGCAGGCTCCGGGAGGAGAAGGTGATTGGCCGGGTTTATCGGGCGGATTGTTTTTACGCCAATCGCCGAGGTTCAATCGGGAAGGGAAAAGCGGCAGCTCCACCAGCCCATCTTGATTATGATCTCTGGCAGGGGCCTGCCCCTCGGCGGCCCTACCGGGACAACATGCTGCATTACAACTGGCACTGGCTTTGGCACTGGGGCAACGGAGAGCTGGGTAACAACGGTGTGCATTTTCTTGATGTGGCACGCTGGGGAATGGGCGTGGATTATCCTACCCGGGTGAACTATGCGGGAGGGCGCTATCGTTACGAGGACGATCAGGAAAGTCCTGATACGAGTGATGTGACCCTTGAGTTTGGAGATAAGGGGCAGATCAGCTGGCGGGCCACCAGCTGTTCACCCTTCCAGCCAGCGGAAAGCGGGAGTTTCGTGACGTTTACCGCTGAGAGCGGTAGCATGGTGATCCGGAATCAGGGCTACGTCCTGTATGATGAATCAGGCGAGGAGGTTGAGAGAGAAGATGGGACCGGTGGAAACGACGTGCATACCGGCAACCTCGTCGATGCGATCCGGAAGGGATCTCCCCTTGCATGTGATGCGGAAACCGGCCATGTAAGCTCTCTCCTCTGCCATCTCGGAAATATCTCGCACCGGGTGGACCGGCTCATGAAATGTGATCCGGGAGCAGGTGGGCGGATCGTAGGAGATCAGGGAGCCATGGCTCACTGGAAACGGGAATATGAGCCCGGCTGGGAGCCGAAGATATAAGTGACCTCAAGGGCACATGCGCAAGAGGTCATATCTTTCCCTGCTGCTGTCGTTGAGCCTCCCTCCGATATTCTTCTTTTGCCCTCTTATCTTCCAGTGCGTCCTCCGAGTAAAAAATGAACCCGAGTGCGCGGCGGTTCAGGGTGCCTGAGGTATTTCCCTCGGCGCGGTGAATCGTCATTGAGTCGTGCACGAGAAGATCTCCGGGTGAGGCCTGCATCACTTCTTCTCTCGATAAATCCCCGGGGCGTCCGAAATCCGTGATGCCCTGAGAGAAGCCGAGAGTGCCGGTAGGTCCGTGGGAACGTAGCTCATCGCGATGGGAGCCAGCAACGTAGCGTATGCAGCCATTCTGCTCATTTACTTCGTCAAGAGCGAGCCACATCGTGAGAGCCTCAGGGGGTTGGAGCTTGAAGTAGTAACCGTCCTGATGAGGAGGCGTGGGGCGTCCCATTAGAGGCGGCTTGTTGAAGTATTGCATGTTTCTGGCAACAACACCTTTTCCCATGAGCTCCTCGGCAAGAGTCCTTGGTTTGTCGTTCATGAAATGGTTACACCAGGAGCAATGCATCTGCATCTGCTGAATCTGCTTCAGAGAGGAGTGTTTCGCTTTGTCTTCGTAAAAGACATGATCCCGGGGAAGATCAGGAACGAGGTCTTCGATGAATTCCCGGATCTTGTCCTTACAGGTGCTGACCTCATGTTCTTCGAGAAAACCGGGAAGTCTAACAAAACCCTTGTCGAGATAGATCTGGCGGTTTGTTTTCTGTGTCATCGAAAGGGTCCCTCTTGGAGATAATACTCGTCAGAAGCTGAGAGTTCACTCTGCATGTAACAATTCTGTAACGCTGATTGGAGTGGAAAACGTCACTCCTTATGCATGCGGACATGGTTGTTCAAGTTCTTGGCCCAGAGGCGGGCTCTGAAAAGAGCTCAACGAGGTAACCGTCGGGGTCGCGAATATATACCTGCTGGAATCCATCGGGTCGAGATTGTGGCCCAGCGGCGATTGGTATTCCGGCGGAGTGCAACTGCTTGACTGCTTTCGCGCAGTCCTCCAGCGCAAAGGCCATATGGTGTCCACGGGCTGTCAGGGTCCCTCCTTGATTGGAGGGGCCACTGGATCCGCTTTCCTCACTTTGCAGGATCACATGGATCTGGGTATTTCCTGCCTGAAACCAAAGGCCTGGAAACGGGAAGTCAGGGCGAGGAACAGGCTTCATACCAAGGATCGCCTCGTAGAAGTGGCGGCTGGCTTCGAGATCCCGGGCGATCACTGCAACATGGTCAATTGCATGAACGGATAAGAGAGACGGAGATGGCATCCGGGGAGGATGAGAGATCCTCCTCAGGGGCAAAAGAGCAATCGCGATAGATCGAGAGAGAATCCCTGATTCTGCCGGTCAGACTGCCGTGTCGGCCTAAATTCGCTTTCTCTGTAATCAGTTCGTTGCGCAGGGTCCTGAGATTCGGCTTGCCTTTCGAAAGACGGGTGGCATTTTCGCCCGGTCCTGAGCAGAACATGACCCGTTCGTCTAGTGGTTAGGACTCCGCCCTTTCACGGCGGCAACACGGGTTCGAGTCCCGTACGGGTCGCCAACTGAACCCCCGCACGAAAACAACGTGTCGGGGGTTCTCCATGTCAGGGGAGTAACGAATCCCGCGTTGCAAAGATTTTTCGGTTGGGCCAGTGCGAGGACCTTCGCTTGTAGTCTCTTGAGCCACCAGACTGAGAGGAAATCACTTTTCTTCAAGGAGCCTCCTCGGGCGAGGGTCAAGGGTGAACGTTTTTGGGGCTATCCAGCTCGTTCCTCGTCCTGGAAGAAGATTTCTCTGCCCGGAGATTTATCCTCATGGAGGCCTGGGTACTGGCAAAATTCCACCTATTAGGTATGAGGGCCTTATGCCTGTATTCTTTCGGCCCCTGCTTCCTGCGCTCTCTTGCTTTCAGTTGGTCACTGCAGCACCGCAGCCAAATATCCTTTTTGCGATTGCGGATGACTGGGGCTTTGGCGATGCCGGAGTCTACGGATCCAAGTGGGTGAAAACCCCGGCGTTTGACCGGCTGGCACGAGAGGGAATCCTGTTTCAACGGGCTTATACGCCTAATGCCAAATGCGCACCGTCGCGCGCAATCATCCTGACGGGTCGTTACTCGTGGCAACTGGAAGAGGCTGCAAACCACCAGAATGTGTTTCCACCCAAGTTCGGAAGTTTCATGGAGGTGCTGGCTGGCAATGGCTACATCACAGGATACACCGGGAAGGGGTGGGGGCCAGGAATTGCGAATGACGAGAGGGGGAAGCGTCGTGCTATCACAGGCAAGGCATGGAGCTCCCGAAAAGCCACGCCACCTGCCCGTGCAATATCAAATAATGACTACGCCGGTAACTTTGCCGACTTCCTTGCTGATACCCCAGACGGGAAGCCTTGGTGTTTCTGGTACGGCACGAGTGAACCACATCGATCGTACGAGGATGGCGTAGGTCTCCGCATGGGAAAGAGGCTGGAAGACATCGATCACGTGCCGACATTCTGGCCAGATAACTCCCGCACACGGGGAGATATGCTCGATTATTCGATTGAGGTCGAACACTACGATACGCACCTCGGACGGATCATTTCTCATCTCGAGAAAGTGGGTCAGTTGGAAAATACCCTGATCGTTGCCACCAGTGATCACGGAATGCCGTTCCCCCGGTGCAAGGGACAGGCTTATGATTATTCCAACCATATACCACTCGCGATTCGCTGGCCGAAGGGAATCAAGGGAAAGAATCGCAGTGTTGAGGACTTTGTGAATTTCACGGATCTCGCCCCCACCTTCCTCGAGGCTGCTGGAATCCGGGACCCTGCTCCAATCATGCAGCCGATGAGCGGGCGGAGCCTGTTTGATATTTTTCAATCACCCCGATCCGGACAAGTGGTTCCCACCCGTGACCATGTCGTTCTGGGTAAGGAGCGTCATGATGTTGGTCGTCCGAATAATGGAGGCTACCCGATCCGGGGCATCAGGAAAGGAGACTACCTCTACATCTACAATTTTGAGGCTAACCGGTGGCCTGCGGGAAACCCGGAGACTGGCTACCTGAACTGCGACGCAAGTCCGATCAAGACTCTGATTCTCAACCAGCGCCGGCAGGGAAACAGGTATTTCTGGGATTTGAATTTCGGGAAGAGGCCTACAGAAGAATTCTTCAATGTAAGGTCGAGTCGAGACTGTGTTGAAAACCTTGCCGGTAGCGATGAACACGCTGAACTCAGAAAAACATTGAAGGCCGAACTCTTTGAAAAGCTGAAGGAACAGGGCGACCCAAGAATGTTTGGGAAAGGCGATGTCTTCGATAAATACGGATTCGCGAGCGAGCGATGGAACAACTTTTTCGAGAAATACCAGAGGGGTGAAAAAATTTCCACGGGGTGGGTTCTGCCCTCCGATTATGAAAAAGAGGCACTCGAGTGATTTCACACTCCGTGGTGGATCTGGTGGTCCTGACGTTACGACTTCCTCCCGTGTAGGTTCTGGATCAGGGAGAAGCGGTAATCCGAAGATTTGAAAAGGTGGTAGGAATATCGGTGACTCGAAGTCCAACGGTGCCAGACTTGTAGGTTTCATCCTGATGGGTAAAGAGCAGGTCTCCATCAAGAGAGACAGCAAAGCGGGATCCCTCTGCTGATATGGAGAGCTGGTGATCCCGTGAGACGTCGATGGCAACGGTCTGCCTGTTTAGCTCCTGCCATGTTGAGCCATCCATTTTCCCGAGTAAGACGGTGTTTTGACTGGGTTTGATACCAACAAAGTAGCCGCGCACGGCATCAAATCCCACCGAGGGGGCTGTTGACCGGAACAGGATGCCTGATCCTCGACCCTTCCTGATCTGGTTGAAGTTCAAGGTCACCGACGCGGTGAAGTCGTCCGGCAATATCCCATCAAGCAGGATTTTTTCTCCAGCTCGAAACTCATTTACCGGCTGCCCGGGGGGAGAGCCAAGGGTCAGGGATTGTCCCTCGGAGCGGTAGAATTGCGGATGACCAAAGAAGGAGTGGTCGGAGGAAAGGTCTGAGGAGTAGGGGAGCTTAAGAAGGAAGGCCTTTTCTCCCGCAGGACGGGGAAATGGAAGAGTAGGTGCCATGGGCCGGCCGAGAAGGGGCCGACCATCACGGGACCATTTGAAGGGCTGTGCAAAAATGATTCTTCTCCAGCCTGGAGAGCGGTCGCGCTTGGCGTGAAAGACCTGCCACCATTCGGAGCCATCCGGGGATTTGACGAAGCAGGAGTGACCCACTCCGAAGGTTTCCGGGGTCGACTGGAAGATCGATCCCTTGCGCTTTTGCCATGACGCGGGGTCAAGGAGGTTGTCCCCGACCAGCTCGAGGAGACCCAGCTTATAGCTAGGGAGCCACGATGCTCCGCAGGAGTAAGTCACAAAGAGGCGATCTCCCTGAGTGAGAACCTGCGGTGCTTCATTGAGCCCTCTTCCCTTTGGGAGTGGCTCTGTACGTTCCCACGGGTAGTCGAGGTGATCGCAGAGACGCACGCGCTCGGTAGCAAGTTTGATTGGGCTCTCCATTCGAGCGATGTAGAGAAACTGACGATCTGAATCCGGGCGATCCCATCCTGACCACAAGGCGTAGAGCTGGTCGTTATATGTCAGAGGGGTCATATCAATGGCCCAGATATTTTCGGAATTGCGATCGCCAGTCTGCAAAGGCCCGTGAAGGTCATATTTTCCGAGAGGATCCTCGGTTTTTGACCGGAGGACGTAGGTAAGGTGCTTTCGGTTTTCCCCATTGGAAGCAGCAAAATAGATGTGCCAGCGCCCATCGAGCAGGTGCAGTTCAGGGGCCCAGACCTGCCTTGAAAAAGGACCTTCATCAGGAGCTTGCCATACCAGATGCCTCTTTCCGAGCCTGGTCAGGTTCTTTGAGGTGTGGATTGTGATTGCACGATCTCCTTCCGAAAAGCACCACAGGTAGCGATCTTCCTTGCTATCGCGAATGACCCATGGGTCCTGTCCGACTCCTATTGGGTTAACGAAGTGGGTATTCGGGAGAGCTCCAGTTTTGCTGTAGGAGGGGTCAGATCCGTCCTTGGGCATACTGGCATTCCAATCCCGCACTTTCTTGTCGAGCTGCTTTATGATTGCGGGGTTTTCAGAGGCGAGATTCCGGGACTCCCCGGGATCCCGTGGAAGGTCGAAAAGCTGGGGGTCCGACCCATCAAGATTGACGAGGTATTTCCACGATCCCTCACGAACAGCCAGGTCGGGATTGTCTTCTTTAAACCCATGGCTGAATCCTGGGCGATCAGGCGGACGTCGCCAGAAGAGGGGAGCTTTGCGCGAGGACTTGGACTTTCCGATGAGTGTCTGCGAGAGGTCTTCCCCATCCAGTGCGGTAGATGGCGTGGTAGAAGTCAGGGTATAGAGAGAGCGGTTGAGATCGATTGCGGAGAAGACCGAGGTGGTATTGGCTGTACCTATAGATTCTTTCGGCATTAATCCGGGGGCCCAGACGATCAGGGGAGACCGGATGCCTCCCTCATACATCCAGGTTTTGGCACCCCGAAAGGGCTTTGAGCTGCCGGCTCCTGGTTCGTGTCCATTGTCCGAGCACACCGTGATGATGGTATTATCACGAAGTTTGGGATCTTTCCGGACCCGGTCGAACAAGCGCGCCAGTTGCTCGTCCATGGAGTCGAGGACGCCCTGATACAGGGCCCTCTTACTTCCGCCCCACTTGTCCAGTGGCGGCCAGAATGGGCCATGGACGTCATCGGGCCAGAGGTTGATGAAGAAGGGTTTATTGCTGGTCTGAGCCCGGTCGATAAAGCCCAGAGCCCTGTCAACAAAGCCTGTGGTGATCTTTGAGCGTTGCATCCACTGGAAACCCTTGCCGAGTCGCTCGGCGTCTGCCCAGATGCGTCCCTGGATAGGCTCCCCACCGTTAGGGTCAGGTTTTTCGGTGAGGGGTAGGAGCTTGGGGCCCATACCCTCGAAGTTGGTCAGGCTCTCGTCGAAGCCGTACTTTGAAATAGCCGGAGCGTCCGCAACATCCCGCTGCCCGCCCATGTGCCACTTGCCAAAGTGGCCCGTCGCATAACCGGACTTCTGCAGCTGCCGTGCAAGTGTAGGGGCCTCGAGATCCAGCCATTGGGCCATCCCCCGGCGTTTGTTATCCCTTCGATTATTAAGATAAGAAGTGATACGCCAGCGGTGGGGGTATTGCCCCGTGGAGAGGGCAACTCTTGAGGGAGAGCAGATTGGTGAATTGACATAGAAGTTTGTGAACTTCATGCCCTCTGATGCTAGTTGGTCCACATGCTGGGTTTTCACGCTTCCGCCGAAACACGAGAAGTCAGAGTATCCCATGTCATCGATGAAGACCACGATGACGTTGGGTCTGGATGCGGATTGCCCGTGTGAGAGGGACAGCGCCACGACGAAAAGAGTTGTCAGAAGAAGTTTCACTAGACGGCTCAGAAAGGAGGTTTTTTTTAGTGGTTCCGGGAAAAAGTGTTTCTAAGGTTTTTCCGCCGCGCCGCAGTAGCACGCCGCAGGGGGGATGACGTCTGCACTGGTCCACGCAAGACGAAAGGCTTTGTCCGCATACCTCGCCTCAGCAGAACGTCCCTGCCCGTTCAGGGCATCGCGCAGCCCCAGTAAAGCCCATCCATTAGCAGGATAGATTTCGAGATCCCGGAGGAACACTTTCTCGGCCTCCTTGTGCTTCCCTTCCAACACGAGCAATGCGCCATAGGCATGGCGGGCAGGCATCATCCAAGGAACCGGTTCGGCATAGACCAGCGTCTCTTCAATTTTCACCGCCTTCTTCAGTTCCTCCAAGCCCCGTGTTCGCTGTCCGGACTTGAAAGCGGCCTCTCCACGAAGGACATGCTGCGCGATTTTCATAACCTCGCTGGCTGGTTGATTACCTAGGTTACGCTCTGCGTCATTGAGTTCCGCCACGGCACTGTCCAGAGCTGTGCTTTCTAGCAGGGCTTTCTCAGGCCTGCCCGTGTTCGCGTAGGCGACCCCGCGTGCGTAGTGACGCATGGCTTTTCCCACGAGAGCCCATTCCGGAGGGGTCGGTTCCTCAAGGATATCCTCCCACATTCCAAAACGAACCATGACGTGCCATTTACTCGCAGCCACACCGTCGCTGAATGAAGCGAGGGCCTCCAGCAGGGGCGCAGGAACTTCGGTTGTGATCGCGCGGGCCGCGGAGAGAGCTTCCCGTTTTCGTCCCTGCATGGTTGCCGCCCATGCGAGGAAGTGCCTGTTGTGCGCCATATAGACACGATATTCTCCGGCATTGGGATCGCCTTCGAACCATGCATCATCCAATGCGGCAGCCCGCCGGTTGCAGTTCGCGGCATCATCGTAGCGGCCTGTCTGCATCCAGATGTGAGAAGGCATGTGAACCAAGTGTCCGGATGCTGGAACAAGGTTGAGCAGACGGTCGGCAGCTGGCTCGGCAAGTTGAGGCCATGGTGATGCCTCCATGGTATGAATGTAGAGATGATTGGCGGCAGGATGATTCGGGTGATGAAGCATGACCCGCTCGAGAATCGCTCGAAACTCGGGAGTTCTTCCCACGGGCTCTCCCTCGAGAGTCCAGTAGTTCCATGGCTGCATGCAGATCATGGCCTCAGCGGTCCAGACCTGCACGTCCGGGTCCAGTGGGAAGCGCTCGAGGACCTTCTCCATGGCAGCGAGGTAGGCCGTATTCTGGGCGGTGAGGTCTTCTGGTAACGGCAGATTATAACGGGCGACCAAGGCCTCAATAAGAGCACGGTTCGCCCCTCCTTCCCGGTCCTTGAGTTCAAAAGCCCGTCGGGAAGCGGCGTAGGACCACTCGTCCTTCGGCTTGTCGATACCAGGGTTGTTCTGGTTGGGCCCACCGGCATAACCGATACCCCACCATGCCATGGCGAAGTCGGGATCGATCCGGGTTGCCTCGCGAAAGGAAGAGATGGCACCGTCGAAGTTGTAACCCAGCATCAGAGCCATACCCTGATCAAACCACCTCCGGGCTTCTACGGATTCGGTGGCAACCTCGCGCCGGTAGTCTCCCAGGCGATCTAGGATCATGGGCGGGGTGGGGTCAGGCAGCGGGGGAAGAGTCGCTGACCATGCGGAGAGGCTCACCGCCATGACGGAGAGGGGAAGGGTAATTAATCGAGTATTCACCTTTTGAGCGATGATTGGAAGGAATCGGCCGCTGCGTCAAGCCACGGCTCCGTAATGAGAGGAGGAGGGCATGCCGGAAGGGCCGCAGGCACCCGGCTGGGTGAAACCAGCAAGGAGGACGGATGGAGGCAGATTCGCCCAGGATTGCATCGCGAGGCCTAGCTCACTTGGCGTCAAAGCGCAGCGCGAAGGACCCGTCCTTTCCAGTGAGAACGAGGCGATTACCGGTTACGACCCAACTGGAAACGTCCTTGATTTGCTGCAGATAGGCGCGCTCCTGGGCCATCGCTTTCGGGGGGCCTCCCCGTCGGGTGCTCGCCATGGGGCCAAATGTGATCTGGTCACCTTTCCCGAGCTCTGCCTTGCCAAAATATCGATTGACCCCGGCGGAGCCGCTGGCACGGCCGTCGGCGCCGATCGTAAGCGTAATCGTGGTCCCGGCGACAAGGGCAGTATCGGAGGTCGCCTTTTTCCCTCTCTTCTCGAATCCTTGCAGGGACCATTCTGTCCCGGTCAGGGGTTTTGCCTTCAATGGCGCACGGACTTGGAATCTCAGCTCCAGGTCAGGGGTCCCATTCGAGAGAACCAGGGCCTTGCCCTTAACTCGCCAGTGGGTAACACCACTGAAGAGCTGCGTAAACACCTCCTCGGCTTTCATGGCAGCGGGGTCGCCGGCCATTTCCGTCATGCCGCCACCCTTGAGAATCAATCGGCCATCACGTTTGGCAGAATACTTCCCGGTCATTCGGTTGACTCCGCCACTCATGGAGAATTTTCCATCCTTGAACGATATCCCCGGAGGCTTGGGAGCGGCAGTCAGGACCTCGGGGTCAGCCGTCCACGATTGAAGTGTCCAGCCTTGCGGGATGCTGAGGTGGGGCGGGTCCTGAGCGACGGGTGCGGCGCCAGAGCAGGCGAAGAACAACAAAAGGAGAGCTAAACTATAGCGGATCTTGGCTTTCATAGCAGTAAAGACACCAGAGTTGGGAACTTCTTGGTGAATTATAGCAGTTGAAGCCCTTCAACGGCAGGACAAACCGATTGGGAGAGCGGGTAGTTTGACAATTGTGATCGCCGGAGGCTTTCCCTTATTGACGATAGTCCTGCCTCTTCGGGTATTCTCCTCGTAGGATGCCGCTTTACCAGCGCGTAAAGTCACCCGAGGGACCAGGAGTAATATTGAGCAATATGGTTTCCTTCTTAGTGTCTCGATTGTAGGTTCTGGAACCCCTCAGACGTCGTGCGTGCTGCCTTCTCCCTGCTTGTGCTCTTTCTTGTTTCGGATTGTCCGGGCCGCACGTGGACCAGTAAGGAGGGAGTGACCTTTGAAGGGGAGCTGGTGGAAGCGACA
>MDTD01040522.1_pt1 | contig 11531 bp, 9 predicted proteins | sample 811221 | NCBI WGS metagenome assembly MDTD01 (sample SAMN05326646, study PRJNA326480) | marine metagenome | isolation source: seawater | place: Pacific Ocean: South West | collected 2011
CTGGTTACAAAACCTGTCTTTTTATCTACCCCACCGAAAAATCGAGGATCCTCCTGAACATTGTTAACAATTACAGATTCTCCACTTTCGAATACAGCGCCGACAATACCCTGTCCTTTATTGAGGCGAATAGCCTTTAAATCAACTCCAGAGTCGTCAGTGACGTAGAAGAAAAGTTTGTCACTATCTTCTTCAAGTAAAAGAAGTGAACAAGCTTCGGAGTAGAGAATTCGCTTAGTGTAATTCATGATCTCCTTAAGCAAGGATTCAATCTCGAAATGACCACTAAGACGATTACTAATTTCGCGCAGAACCTGTATCTCCTCACTTTTTCTAGTGACAAGTCTTACTAGTTCTTCCTTTGGCACTGAGTAGAAAGACAAAAAACAACCTTCCTCTTGATATGCGCCGAATTCGCGACATTCAGTTACTAATCTATGTAAAATTCCTTGAGCTTTTTGCTCCGAGATGGGTGACGCAATTTACGGAGGGCCTTGGCTTCAATCTGACGAATTCTCTCTCGAGTTACCCCGAATTTCTGTCCAACTTCTTCCAAGGTCCTCTGCCAACCGTCTTCGAGTCCAAAACGATAGTTGATCACCTTATGTTCTCTCTCAGTCAATGAGCTCAATACTTCATGAATTTGTTCTTTAAGCATATTGCTATAGGCGCTTCGAACAGGTTCCATGACTTGTTTATCCTCTACGAAATCCCCCAAACTCGAATCATTTTCTCCGTTGATAGGCGTTTCCAGAGAAATTGGATCCATAGCTGTTTTAAGGATACCTTTTACTTTCTCAGGTGTCATTGCCAATTCATCAGCAATTTCCTCGCAACTAGGTTCGCGTCCTAATTTTTGGGTTAATATTCTTGCAACTTTGCGCACCTTATTAATCGTTTCCACCATGTGAACAGGGATACGAATCGTCCTTGCCTGATCTGCGATCGCACGCGTGATAGCCTGCCGAATCCACCAGATTGCATAAGTTGAAAACTTGAAACCTTTTTTATACTTAAACTTCTCTACTGCTCGAATTAAACCCTGATTTCCTTCTTGTATCAAATCGAGAAAATGCAGGCCTCGCTTGGTGTACTTTTTTGCTACAGAAACAACCAGCCTCAGGTTCGCTTGAATTAATTTAGCCATAGCCTCTTTGTCATGTTTTTCAATTCTTTTTGCTAAAGCTATTTCTTCTTCTACAGTTAGCAGCGGTATGGAGCCTATCTCCTTTAGGTAAATCTTTACGGAATCATCGTATTTAAGACCGTCATCTTCTTTGGGTTTCTCGGTCTTCTCCTCTTTTTCCTCCTCATAGATTTTTTTCATCTCTATGTCGGTAGGTCCCATCGCGTCATTGTCTTCGACCATTCCAGGGCCACGATAATTCCGGGCCTGTTGAAGATAAGAAATTACCTCATTAATATCCGAAGCATCTTGAATATTGGAGTTTCCAGCAGGAGTGTTTTTCTCTTTTACCGCAGCAGCATCTTCGAAATCTGGTTCATACTTTTCTTCTGCTGAATAGTCCGGCGCTTCCTCTTCAATAATTTCTTCTTCTTCTCGCTCTACTTCTTTGGACATACTAAACCCCTGCTATTAAAAACGAACCTCGTGTATATACTATGCGGACCTTTTTTTCAAGCCCTAAGTTCTACTACAGCTAATTGGACTACTTTTTAGCTAAAAAGTTACTGAAAATCTTACTAAATCCGCCTATATATGGAAATATACCTAAATTTATCGACCAGCTTTCAACCCAATCAGTCTGCCTCGTTCTCTAGTGAGAGACATGCGTTCTTCCTGTAATACCCTCTTTTTATCAGCTCCTAAAGCGGGGTCCGCTAGATTTTGCATAACCTCGACAAGCTTCTGTTGAACCTGTTGAAATTTGTATTCTGTTAGAGCAATTTCACACTCTTGAATATTAGAGTATAAAAATTCCGTCTCTTCCCAATCTAGGTCTGTCAGTAACTGTCTCATTTCACTGTTTACATGAAGAGGCAGTTCTTGAATATTTGGTACCTCTTGACCCACAAGTAGATTCCAGAGAACCAGATATGGGGTTGGCTCAATTTCAGAGCGAGTTAAAACCGAAATTACCGCCTTCCGAATCTCTAAATCAACAAAAGCGCTCAGAATTAATCTCAATAAATCCTCCGAATGACGCTGTCTCCGAGGTAGTTTCTGAGGAACCTTCGTCACACTTTGTCTAGCTGGAAAAAATTGATCCCTTATTATTTGTTCTTGCACATCAAAACTAGTAGAGAGGTAATGGACAAGGCTTGGTTCATTAATCCTGTCATCACCCACCAAAAGTACGGGATCTAACTTTCTAAAAAAATCACGGATAGTTACATAAGCCATTTTCTTATTTTTTCTGTCTGAAACTGGATGCTGCCGCAATACATCTTCACAATAAAAGCGTAAAGCATTCGACGCTTCGCAGAGTTTATTACGAAGCATATCGCTACCATGGGTTCTGACTACATCCATAGGGTCCATTCCTTCGTCCAGCCTAACTGCCAAAACAACTAAGCTAGAATCAATCAAACGCTCCAAAGCCCTTAGTGTTGCTGTACTTCCAGCATTGTCACCGTCAAAAAGTAGCACAACCTTGTCAAAACGCTCTTCGAGAAGAGTCACCTGCTGCTTTGTAAAACCTGTACCCAGAGGAGCCACCACATTATTGATTCCGAATTGATCTAATGCGATCACATCCATATAACCCTCGACAACTATGACTTCTCTTACCCTATCATTAGCTGCAACTCGATTTAAGTTATAGAGAACCCGCCCCTTTTCAAAAAGTGGTGAATCTGGACTATTCAAATATTTAGCTGTCTTATCAGAATCATTAAGTACTCGGCCACCGAAAGCTATCACTTGATTGCGATGATTATGTATTGGAAAAATAACTCTCTGCCTAAATCTATCAAAAACTTTCCCGCGCTCATTACTGCTGAACAAACCCGATTCTGAAAATAAATCGCGATCAAAAAAACCCATTTCAGTGCGGGTGAAATTCAACAAAGCATCCCAGCTATCAGGTGCATATCCGAGTGCAAACTTGGCAATCACTTGCTTATCTAACCCGCGTTTAAGAAGGTATTCCATTGCAAAAGAATTTTGTTCTAGTTGTCTGTTGAAAAACGTCTCAGCCAATTTATGTAGCTGAAGCGTCTGAGCTATGTGTCCCTGTTCTGCAACATCCCAGATAATACCCATATGCTCTGCTAATTCTTTTACTACGGCAGGAAAACTTTTATTTTCAATTTTCATTTTAAATTGAATTACGTCTCCGCCCTCACCACAGCCAAAACATTTAAAGATTCTCTTGCTTGGGTTCACATTAAACGAGGGTGTTTTTTCATTGTGAAAAGGACACAAACCGCGATAATTACTACCGGCTTTTTTGAGAGCTACATGACCAGAAACAATCTCAACTATATCTGCCGTCTCCAGAATCTCCTGTATGACTTCTCGAGGGATTTTAGAAGATTGCAAAAAAACTTCCTATATATCTAGGGAAGACTTTTCCAGACTAGCTTCCAGAATACTATCAAAATGCGTAAAGAGATTAGAATTATGGGTGATCAGAAACACCTGCTGAAAGTTGGGGTTAAACTTCATAACCATCTCTAAAAAAGTGAGAGCTCGCTTACTATCAAAAGCATGCAGTGGCTCATCCAAGCATAGAAATTGCTCATAACTTTCATGAAATGTACTCTGAACCAAGGAACTAGCAAATGCCAAGCGCAAACATATAAGTAGTTGATCAGCCGTACCTCCAGATAAAGAAGTAAAATCTATATAGCCCTCTTTGTCAGGAGAATAAACTTCAATTTCAAGATCATGACTAACCCTCACACGATTGTATCGCTGCTCAGTAATTTCAGGAAGTATTGCTCCTATAAAACGAGCCAGGTTAGGACTCAGACGGGCTTGAACAGACTCAACTGTGCCACGAAACAACTTCTCTAAAAGACGAAGTTTACCCTGATTTTTGCGCGTCTCTGTTAACTGGTCATTAGTTTCTTCAAGTTCACTAATGAGTTCGTCCTTCTGTTGAGCCACGTTGTTCAACTTGGAAATCGACTCTTCCATAATACGGATTCTTTGGGATGAAGTTTGTTCGTCAAACTCTTCATTCAATAAGGATTCTTTATTTTTCTGGAACTTTTCGAACCATGAAGTGCGTAGATTAAGTAAGTACTCACTTTGATCATCCAGCCAACTCATTTTGTCAAGAAAGACATCCAATTCTATGTCGACCATAGAATCTACATCCCAATCCCATTCCAATCTTTTCTTATCCCATATGTCTGGGAGTAGACTCGAATCATCATAATCTGACACCAAGCTATTTTTGAGTTCATTATACTCATTTAATGTGGACACAAAATGATTTTCATCTCTACTGAAGTCGCCCTTCAAAAGCTCTTTCAAACGAGCTACAGAAGTAGAAGCCGCAAAGATAGTACTTGAAAAGTCCTCACTAGCTAAAGTCTCCTCCGTCTTATCTACAAAAGACCACGAATCAATCTCCGCACTAAGACTCGCATACTGTTTGGAAACATGAGAATGGTGGTCTAACTCAATGAGAGTTCTTTTCAGTTTCTGTACTTCACCTTGTATATCATCTTGGAAAGCCCTGAATTGTTCTAATCCTACTTGAAACAACTCTTTTCTATCCTGAAAACTATCTACCAACATACATAAGCGTCGTCTTAAAGGTTCGTATCTGAAACCACTACGTAAATCAGCTAATGTTTCAAAACCTTTAATCCTGTTGAGTTCAAATGTTCTTAATTTCTCAATTTCCTCAGTCTCCTGGTTGATATCGTGTTGAATACCTTTGAGATTAAATGATAATTTGTTTATGGCTTCCTTACTGTCATTGATGTCTTGCTTTGTTGAATACATGAACCAACTTATTAAGGCAATCAAAGGTAATGTAAATAAAATCACGCCGAGCTGGAACATTGGATCGAGAGTCTGAAATCGAGCCGAAAACTCTGCACCCGACTGGAAGTCCTGAGCCAGGACCCAAACCAGAATGGACAACATCATGATAGCCAACACAGCCCCCATCATTCGAAAGCTACTAAGCAAAGAAGTGTTTTGTTCGCGCTGCTCTTGAAGTTGGTGTTTTGCTAGGACTTCACGCTCTTTAAGAGTTGACGGAGAGAAATATGATTTCATATTTTCGCTACCGAAATTACTCTGAGAATTGTTATTAAGTTGCTCTAAACGATCTTGCACAAGACATTGAATAGCCTTTAGCTCTCTAAAAATTTCCTGGGATACGTCAAATTGTCGCTCTTTTTCATCACAGAGTTCTCGCAATCGAGATTCCTCTTTCTGTAATTCCGATATTCGCAACCTAAGTCCACTGTATAGTTTCTGAAATCGGATCGCAGCTATTTTCAAGCGTCGCTTATACTCATATCCTAAATAATCTTTTCTTAGGTCTGTGAAACCTTGAATCAGTCGCTGCAGGTCCTTTCGAAAGCGTTCCTGAGTAGAAACTTTCATCTCCTCCGTCTTACGCTGTTGATGAACTTCCTCATACCTTTCCTGCTGACGTTGCAAATCCGACTCGATGACTTCTCTTTCGTCTAATCTTTCCTGCAATCCTTCTATTCTTACCTGAGCAATCGATTGTTTTTTTTCAAGCTCAATTATATCCGTCATCACTTCCGGTAATTGCTCAGTCACGTTTTCATGGGCGTTTTTCAGTTTGTTCAACCCAGTCATTTGATCCATTAGTTCAAGCGAATTGGGAACCCTTTTTTCGTAAAGATTAGCTAACTCCTTCTGTCCTAAGTAAAAGCTTTGTCGATATACCTCAAATTCAATGGGAAATAATGCATGAAGATGAGAATCTACGGGTCCCAAACCTTCCTTTAGAATCTCTTCACGATCATCAACAATTCGATAAAGAGTTGCTTCCTTACCTCCTTCGCGATCATAGCGACGCCAAACTCTATATTGCTGACCGTCCAACTCAAAGCCTAGCCTCATCTCCATTTCGGAGCCTCTCCAATGAATTAAGCGTACAATGCTGTCGTCAGGAACTTTAATAGTGCGACCAAAAATACTACAGGTAATAACCTCGAGGATTGTTGATTTGCCTGATTCATTGTCACCAACAATTCCCACTATACCTTTGCGAGGGATTTCGCGGATGCGCAGTTCTTCGTATTTCATGAAGTTTCGTGCGTAGATATTAAGAATTATCATTAGCTCAGTCCTTCAACAATTGTTTGCCTGCTTCTAAAGCCTCAAAATACAGGTCCAAATCGCCCTCTTCGAACTTACTGTGAATCTGAACCTGTTTCTTAACGTACTCTTCAAATTCTTGTTCAGGGTGCCTAACAATTAGAAGTTCACTTGGATCCAACTTACCATCTGTCATATCATAGTCCTTGATTTTGGAGTTGGGAGTTGGGAGTTCACATTAGTGAATCTGTCAAAAGCCCTTGAAAATATATCATTTGAGTACAATCTCAAACTCTTTTCGAAACTCCATAGCTCGATCAACGAGGGTGGATTCTAGCTGATAATAGTGTTTATCACCAAGCACTTTTTCGAATTCGACTAGTATGTTTGAAGCTACTATTTCCCTAAGTCTGTAAAGTGCACCTAAATTATCTTTATCGGCAGGCTCAGGTTGACAAACTATTTTGTTAGAAGTCTCAATATTAGTGAGATCAATGTTTGCATCCAAACCTACCGTTGGATTACCTAAGCCTCCATTTAAAAAATGACCCAAACCAATAGGCGATGATAGTAATTGTATTTCTCCATGCTGTATTAGACTATGCTTCCCGCGTTTTTGCGCAGCACCGACAAACTTTGCGCCTTGAATTCCCATTGATTCCACTTCCGTCTCCATGGAGCAGTCTTTGTTTTCCTGCACACCTGCTGCACAGGTCAGAAATTCGACGGACTTATTCAAAGCGCGCAAAGCCGATAATATAGGCAAGCTCAAATTACGATAAGATTCTCGAAGGCTAAGCCCCTCTATGGTCGGGTGATCTTTTGGCAGAAAAATAGAATAGGTTATGCCTAATTGATGCAAAAGATATTTACCACCACTAATTCTTCGACTGACCTTTATCTTGCTTTCAGCGATCTTGCGCCGACATAAGTCCTCGCCATCATAACGAATTGGAACCGTTATAGTTGCAGGGTGAAAGCAATAAAAACGTAGAAGTGGCTCATCGATGGCATCATGGCCCTCAAACAAGAGCTTATCCAGTGCCATGTTATAGGCACCATCCCCTGCAACCGTGAGATCTCCAGAGGGGATCAATATCCTCATACTAAATTATATTTCTTCCAGATAAGCCTGGTAAGCATCGTAATCCATCAAACTTTGGATTTCACTCTCGTCTTCCAATTTCAGTTTAAATAGCCAACCTTGCTCATAGGGACTCTCGTTCAGTAGTGAAGGATTATCTTCTAAATCCTCATTAACCTCCTGAACAATTCCAGCCACCGGGGCATAAACGTCACTGGCCGCTTTAACAGATTCCACAGTGGCAGCAGAATCGCCTTTTGTTAAATCGGTCGGAGGCTCTGGGAGCTCGATGTAAACTATATCGCCCAGCTCAGATTGAGCATGATTGGAAATGCCTACCTTGGAAACGCCCCCTTCCGGAAGTGAGATCCATTCGTGGTCCTTTGTAAATCTTAGAGTTTTTTCATTCATGTTTGACCCTCACTATGCTGAATTCCTTTACGTCTATTGATCCCACGGCATTGGAAAAGATCGTGCAAATTCAGTTACTTCACATTTGATACTAGCCAATTTGTCAGAATTCTTTCGATTCTGCATAACTTCATTCATCCAATCAGCTATTTTGATCATATCAGATTCTTTCATTCCTCTAGTGGTTAGTGCCGGCGTCCCGATCCTTATTCCACTCGTTATGAAAGGCGATCTGGTTTCATTGGGGACGGTATTCTTATTCACTGTGATTCCGGACTCCTCCAATGCCTTTTCGAATTTTTTTCCTGATACGCCTTTGGACGTCAAATCGATTAAACCTAAGTGATTATCTGTACCGCCTGTTACAGCACGAAAATCATGTTTTATCAACCGATCCACAAGAGCCTTAGCGTTATCTACGGTCTGTTTTTGATATTTTTTGAATTCTGGTCGCAATGCTTCTAAAAAACTAACTGCTTTAGCAGCGATAACGTGCATCAGAGGACCACCCTGTATACCTGGAAAAACAAGCTTATTAACCTTTGTGATAATTTCCTCATTATCCGTCAGAACGACCCCTCCACGAGGTCCCCTGAGAGTCTTATGAGTTGTTGTGGTAATTACATCCGCAATGCCCACCGGACTCGGATGCACGCCAGCCGCAACAAGTCCGGCTATATGAGCCATATCCACAAGCAAATAAGCACCTACTTTTTCACATATTTTCTTGAACGCTGCGAAGTCTATTATTCTAGGGTAGGCGCTGGCACCTGCAATAATCATTTTAGGTTTATGACGAACAGCAAGATCATGAACCTGTTGCATATCGATTCTTTCATCTTGATTGAGTCCATAACTGTGGGCCTTGTAAAGCATTCCAGAAAAATTTACTGGTGAACCATGCGTCAAGTGACCCCCTTGTGACAAATCCATTCCCAAAATTCCATCCCCAGGTTCCAGAAGCGCATGATAAACCGCCATGTTAGCCCCAGAGCCAGAATGAGGTTGTACATTAGCGAACTGGGAGCCGTAAAGTTCACAAAGTCGCTGTTTCGCTAATTCCTCAGCCTCATCCACAAACTCACATCCCCCGTAATATCTCTTAGACGGATAGCCCTCGGCATATTTGTTGGTAAGTACGGAGCCCTGAACAATCATCACCTCTGCAGAGGTAAAATTTTCTGAGGCAATCATTTCTAGAGTAGATCTTTGTCGCTCTTCTTCAGCCTTTAATATTTTCAAAATTTGTTCATCATGCATATTGTACATGGACCCTCTCCCCTGAGTATTTTGCTAATTATTTTTCTTGTAGAAAGGAGTTTTCACTAGTTTTGCTCGCTTGAACTTACCGCGAATTTCCACTAGAACAGGTGTTCCTGGCTTGCCAGACTTCGGCTTGAGCAGAGCTAATGCACAATTGGTATTTAGCGAAGGGCAGAAGCTGCCGGAAGTTACCACTCCCCTTAATTTACCAGGCTCATTATTTTCCAAAAGTTCATAAACCTTTACACCTGTACGAGCTATCCCCTTATCAATCATCTCCAATCCATACAATTTATGATCGACGCCATTCTGCGCTTGGATGCGAAGACTCTCTTGGCCAATGAATGCGTCTCCTTCTAAATCTACGAATCTCTTCAATCCCGTGTCTAGAGGAGTTACTTGATCACTTAACTCGTTACCATACAAAGGCAAACGAGCTTCAAATCTAAGAGTATCTCGACATCCCAATCCAGCAGGGACTACTCCATCTCGCGATATTATTGATTCAAAAAGCTCACTAGCCAAGTCCGGTTTTAAGTAGATTTCAAAACCATCTTCACCAGTGTATCCGGTTCTTGATATCAAAAGTTCTTCATTTGCATATTTAACGAGTTTGAAGCGGTAGTAAGCTAAGTCACTTAAATCTTGCTTTAGAACGTCATTTAAATGGAACTCTGCGGTTGGACCTTGCAACGCTAAAAGTGAATACTGGTCGGAATGATCATTAATTACCACAGAGAATTCATTAGTATTCGATTGCATCCAATCGAAATCTTTAGCAATATTAGAGGCATTTACAACAATCATATAATGATTTGTATTGTGCTTATATACCAGCAAATCATCCACAATGGTTCCATTTGTATAGCACATCGGAGAGTAGAGACACTGACCATCAGTAAGACGTTTTACATCGCCTGCGACCACCCACTGTAAATACTCTTCAGCATCTGGTCCGGTCACTGTGAACTCACCCATGTGAGATACGTCAAACAAACCTGCAGCTTCTCTGACTGCTTGATGTTCCAATAAAATGGACTTGTACTGCACTGGCATTAACCATCCATGAAAATCTACTATTTTGGCTCCAAGCCTCTGATGTAGTTCAAACAACGCTGTTCTACGGCTTTCCATATATCCTTCTTCCAGAAATCAAGTCTAATTCGTAGCATCTTCATAACACACCACGCAGAGCTTTTAGTCAACGTCCTGTTCGAGTACACTGCATAAATTAAAGCGATATTTCAGTTCTCAAATCTAACATTTTTATATAAAATTGACCTTAAAATGTATGTTCATCTTGATTTTAGAACCCATGAGCATTAGATTGTGGCTTTCCATTCGGAGGTGGCATGATACAGATGTTTGATGTTTCTAAGGCATTCCCCAACGGAGCGCACGCCCTACACAACATCAACCTGCATATTGAAAAGGGAGAGTTCGTATTTCTGGTTGGTCCCAGTGGTGCGGGCAAGACCACTCTTATGCGACTAATTTTTCGAGATGAGATACCTACCTCGGGCTCTATTTTGATTGATGGACGTAATATTGAAAGACTTTCAATGACGGCCATTCCTTTTCTTCGACGCAGTATAGGTGTGGTATTTCAAGACTTTAAGCTTCTGCCTGACAGAACAGTAGCTGAAAATGTTGCTTTTGCTCTGCGAGTTGTAGAAGCTTCGCCAGATGAGATTAATAAGAGAACGCGTTCTATTCTAGATACCTTAGGACTGACCCATAAGATGTCTAATTATCCGGGTCAACTCAGTGCAGGTGAACAACAACGAGTCTGTATTGCAAGAGCGCTTGTGAACGATCCAGCAATTCTACTTACCGACGAACCTACGGGAAATCTAGACCCTGAACTATCTTTAGAAATCATGAATGTTCTGCTTGATATTAATAGTCGAGGAACCACTGTAATGGTAGCTACTCATGACGCGCAGTTAGTGAATCGTTTGCAAATGCGGGTTCTTCACTTGTCAAACGGTAGTATAGTCAGGGATGCACTGCGAGGTACCTACGAAATTGAAACCAATCATGAATCCTTATCTAGTGAAGCAGGCATCATAACAGCCTAACGTATGAAAGCACACACACTCTTATATCATTTTCAAGAAGCGCTCAAGGGTTTTCGACATGGCGGTGTTCTCTCAATGGCCACGATTACTACGGTTGCTATTTCGCTCACTATTCTGGGTGGGTTTTTGCTCTTCCAAGCCAATATTAACCACTGGGTTAATCATCTTGAAAATCAACTCGAAATAAGTTTCTATCTAAAGGAATCTGCTCGAGAAGCTGAGATCAGAAGATTAATGGATCAATTGGAAAACGATCCCAGAGTGCGCGACTTCAAAGTAATTTCTCGGGAACAGGCTTTGCTTGACCTAGGAAGACAATTGGGAGAAGATTCTGCTCTCTTGGAGGATTTAGAATCGAATCCTCTGCCGGACTCTGTTCAAATTCAGTTAAAACCAATCGACGACTTTCGCCAGTTTGAAAATGAGTATGTTAAATTTCAAGCAATTGAAGGTAGTAGTAGTGGTCAAG
>MDTD01003773.1_pt1 | contig 11530 bp, 10 predicted proteins | sample 811221 | NCBI WGS metagenome assembly MDTD01 (sample SAMN05326646, study PRJNA326480) | marine metagenome | isolation source: seawater | place: Pacific Ocean: South West | collected 2011
ACCTTGGCTGCCGCGCGTTCTGCGAAGAACTGGTATCGCAGAGCGCTCGACTGCGGGTCTGCCATGCAGGCCTCAAACGCCTGTTTTTCGAATTTCAGTCCCTCTTCGAAGGGCGCGGTGCCAGCGGCATTCAGGCAATCCAGAATCCGCTGGGGAGCAGTCTGCCCCTTGAGGCGTTTGGCGATGGTGTCGCGGGCGCCTGAGAGCAGCGCAGTATCGTCATTATTGAACTGCAGAGGAAGATCTTTAGTGAGTCGCTTGCCGGCTCCCCGCCCGACTAGATCTTCCGCGAAAGCCTCGGCTGCGCGGACCAAATCGTCACCGCTGACCTCATCGACAATGCCTGCAGCTTGGGCGTCACGGGCACTGAGGGGGCGGCCATTCGTGATTATATCGATCGCAATTTTTAGCCCTGTCAGTCGCGGCAGCCGCTGGGTCCCGCCTGCACCGGGGAGCAGGCCTAAACTGACCTCGGGCAATCCGACTTTGGCTGTTTCGACCGCCAGACGGTAGTCGCAGCACAGCGCCAACTCTAATCCGCCCCCCAAAGCGGTCCCGTGGATCGCGGCGACAACCGGTTTGTGGTGCGATTCCAGGGCTTCGAGCACAGTGGCGAGTGCTGGCGCTTGGGGCGGCTTGCCGAACTCGGTGATATCAGCGCCGGCGATGAAGGTCCTACCCGCGCAGCGCAAGATAGTGATGTCTGTTTTATCGGTTGCCGCGGCGTTCAGCGCGTCTACGAGACCTTGTCGGACGCTGTGAGAAAGGGCATTGACCGGGGGTGAATCCACCAAGATGGTGCCGATACGGCCAATGTTGGAATAGCTCACCGATGCTGTCATACGGGCCTCGTTTGAAATAGTTTGGGTTTAAAGCGCTGGAGGTTGGGTCAAGATGAGTTGGGGATCATGTTTTGCCAAGCAGATGATCTGCCTGACGGGAGGCCATTGCCGTCAATGTGAATGTTGGGTTAACCGCGCCGCTACTGGGGAACAATGCGGGCCCCGATACGTATAGGTTGTCGGTATCGTGCACGCGCCCGAAGGCATCGGTCACTGATTCCGCGGGGTCGTTACCCATGACAGCGCCGCCCATGTGATGCTGCCCAATTCGAGGGCCAGACCAGACTTCTGAGGCGCCCGCAGCTCGCATAATGTCTGCGCCCTCTGACATGCGCTGAGCACACCTCGCCGCCGCGGAGGAGTCTAAATCGTGATGGGCATGAGCATAGGCAATGCCGTCGGAGTCTACCCGGTTGCTCAGAGTGATACGGTTTTCGGGCAACGGAATGTCCTCGCAGACCAAGGTCATATTGCCTAAGTGCCTGGAGGCTTTCTTGAGCCACGGCTCCAATTCTGCCCCGAATATATCGGGTCTGTTGGTTCCATATCCGAGCAAGTCATGGGGCTTGATGGCGTGTCCGATCATCCACTGACTTGAGCCAAAGCCGCCGGTGGCATTTTTCTTGTCGTAGTCATCATGATTGAGAAGCTGTCCTGCCGTAACACCCTGATGCGGAAACATTTCCTCGTCGAATAATCCGAAAATAGTTCCTGCGGGATGGGTCATCAAGTAACGCCCGAGCTTGTCAGAGTGATTGCCTGGAGCGGCGTGTCGTTCTGTTGCAGAGCTTAGAAGTATGCGTACCGACTGTACGGTGAATGCAGCGACAATGATGTGCTCGGCATACATAGTCCTGCTCTCGCCACCCTGAATGTACTCCACGCACTCGATTCGTTGAGGGTTTTGGGGGTCCCGTATGACGCGCGATACCCTCGCGCTGTGTTCTATGCGCACGCCCGCAGCTTGCGCGCGTGGTAGCCAGACAGCGAGCGGGTTCCCTAGCGCGCCTATCGAGCATCCGGAGTCACACCAGCCGTCGTAGTGACAAGCTGGTCTCCCCTTATAGGGTTCACTGTTGATCGCTAGGGGCAGCGGTGCAGTGTGACGACCCGTTTTTTCAAAGCCTTTTGCAAGCACGCGCGATTGAGCAAAAAGCGGCATCGGAGGCATGGGGTATGGTGCACCTTGCGGTCGCCACCGCTCCTGTTTGCTATCTCCACTCAGTCCCACTTCGGCCTGCACTTGGTCGTAATAGGGAGCAAGGTCTGCGTAGCTGAGCGGCCAGTCGAGCCCCAACCCATAGTCGCTATTGAGTGAAAAGTCTCCCTCATGCATCCGCAGCCAAACACCGTAGTGATGAAGAGCAGATCCCCCGGTACCGGTGCCCGCGTTGAACGCGTGTCCGATTTTGTGGTCACCAGATTCAGATACCGCGGGTTCCGACCACTTCAATTTTCTAGCCCAGATTTGAGAGCTGACGAGGTCGCCAAGCTTCCGTTCAGGGCCGGCTTCTAGGACACTAACTGACTTGCCGCCCTCTGCCAATCGAGCGGCCAGGGTAAGCCCTGCGGCTCCTGCGCCGACAATGATCACGTCACAGTCTTTGCTCACCATGGCTTAACCGGCTTGATTTGTGCCATGTAAGGAATTCCAAGCTTTTCAAAACCCGCTGGCGTTCCATAAGTTACGTCGAGAGCGTCCGCCCGCAAAATAAACAGCATGTAGCTGGCCGGTGGGCCTTCCCAGTTTGGCACTTTGTCACTCCACATTGCAGTTAGCACTTCAGTGGCCGCTCTGTCGGCTCTCAGAGCTTCTTGCAAATTGCGTGCTAACAACTGATAAAAGTCGATCTGGGCCGGAATATCCACGCCGAGGTATTTGCCAATCAAAAGCGAGTCAGTGCCGGCTTGCAGCTGCGCGTCCAGATAAGCGGAGAGGCCCGCGTCAACTGAGCCCGGGACCAGCTCCTCAGCCACGGCCTCGATCAAGTCCAACTCATCGCGAGTCAACACTTCTGGAGTAAATTCGAGCTCGACGGCCTCTGCCGGCGTTAAAACTAATCGCCGTCCCAACACCAGATACGAAGCCGTGCCCACAGAGGATCGAAGGAGGCTGCGTCGACTCAGATTACGAGACATCAACTTTCAACGCACCGCGGGATGCTGCAAGCGTGGTTCTTTATCCAAAGGACATTCTCTGCTGGGCGTAGATAACGCAATTTGCGCCAATCTTTTGTCGGTCCAACGCCGTGTCGATTGAATTCTGCCCATGTTTGTTAGACCTTAACCTGACCCAGTCGTGAGATGTGATCACGTGAGAGCACGTGTGCCATTGACGATATTTATCAACCAAGGCAATTCACTATAAACCAAATGACACTAATAGATGAACCTGCCACGTCGAGCAATGGCCTGATGTTGCTCTCCCGGCAGTCCAGTTGAAGCGGTGTCTCGTGGGTGCCCAGATGAGTGATCTGCGGATGTTTCAGCGCCCGCGCGGCCTTTTCCCGACGAGAACAAGTAGCAATTACCTGAACTTGTATGAGGGAATGCGATACCCACGCGGTGGGCCTTAAGGCGGGTTTCGGAGCGGAAAAAAAACTAAAGTTGTACTTTCCCCAATGTTTATACTAGCGTGGCCTTAGTTCACCTTCAGGCTTTGCTTGAAGCTCAGAAAGGGCCGGTGTCTTTGTGGATCAATGCAACGCTCCAAAGGCACGTGTGATTTGAGGTGCCGCGGTTTGGCATAGCTTTCCTGTATCAGGGGTTCATGGACACTGCATGTGAAGCTTGCTGAGATCAGATTTAGTCTGGCGCAGCACAGGTTATTATTCAGAGGGTTCGACAATGCGCATAAAAATGATTTTGCCGGTTCCGATGCCTGATCAAGCCCTCGACGCATTCGCAGCTCAGATTCCGCCAGCGCTAAAGCGGGGGGATGTCCAAGTTGATTTTTGTGCCCCGAGTAGAGGGGGGAGGATATTAGACAGTTACTACGAGATGACGTTAGCCGACGCGTTTGTTTTAGAAAAGGGAATGACTAGCGAGTCGGAGGGTTACGATGCAGTGTGTGTGAACAGCATGAGCGACTCGGCCCTAAATGCTCTGAGGTCTAGACTGTCGATACCAGTCGTTGGGCCTGCTCAAGCTAGTTTCTGTTACGCACTAATGTTGGGCGAGACTTTCACGGTATTAACTATGTGGAAGCAATGGTTCCCCCTTTATAAAAAGGTAGTACGAGATCTTGGTGTTCAGACGCGCCTTGCCTCGATCAGAGCCATAGAGGTGCGACCTGATGCGCAGGAGCTTCTCTCAGGCAAAGAAGACGTCGTGTTTGAGTTGTTGGAGCGAGAAGCGAGAGCTGCTATCGACAATGACGGGGCCGATACGCTGATCTTGGGGTCGACAACTATGCATCAGTCGCACAATTATTTAGTCAGTAAACTTGAGGTTCCGATTCTGAACCCTGGGCTGATCGCGCTTAAAGTTTGCGAGAACCTCGTAGAATTGGGGATTGCTCACAGCAAGGTTGCCTATCCCGGCCCAGAAGTTATTAGTGATGACGCTTTCTTAAGACGATGAAAGTCAGGACTTGGCTAAACAGGAAATGCGGATATGGATGAAATAGGCAAAGCTGCTGAAACTTGCGGGTTTTTGACAAATTTTCACGATGAGGGTGAAGGGCATACGGTGGTACTGCTCCACGGGTCAGGGGCAGGTGTATCAGCTTGGGCCAACTGGCGAAATTTGATTCCAAAGCTCTCGAAAAACTACAGGGTTATTGCGCCTGATCTCGTGGGTTTTGGATTCACCCAGACTCCAGAGCAATTTGAATTCAAATTTATGTCTAGTTGGGTTGATCAACTGCGAGCGTTGCTCGAACATCTCGAACTTTCCAAATCTCATTTCGTTGGCAACTCATTTGGAGGCGCGTTAGCGCTGTGGTTAGCATACGAGCATCCCAATCTCTGCGATAAACTCGTTTTAATGGGTCCAGGTGGTTGGCCGTCCAAAGTCAATGAAAACCTTGAACTCTTGTGGGGATACAAACCCTCGGTTGAGAACATGAAGTCCATCTTGGACGTCATGGCTTACGACCGGAGTATTGTCACCGACGAGTTGGCGGAGCTCAGGTACAAAGCGACTATCAGAGAAGGTGCCCAAGAGACCTTTGAAAAAGTTTTCACGCCACCCTTTCAGCGGTGGCTGGATGCACAAGCTCTGCCCGTCGCTGCACTTCAGAGCATAGCAAACGAAGTGCTCATTATTCATGGCAGGGACGATCGGGTTGTAGACCCAATGTGCTCTTGGCACTTACATAGCCATCTGCTCAATTCGCAATTGCATTCCATAGGTCGATGTGGCCACTGGACGCAAATCGAGCATCCTGAGAGGTTTCGTGTACTGGTAGAGCAGTTCTTACAGGAATAGGGTAGAGAATTGTTGGAGGGTAAACGCCTATGAGTTTGGTTTATCGAATGGTTGATGGGGTTCTGCGATCAGAGACGGCAGAGCCCAGTTTACCGGGATCCGGCGAAGTTTTGGTCGAGGTTGAAGCCTCTTCAATGAATTATCGCGATATAGCTATTCGAGCGGGGTTTTATCCTTCTCGTAGTGGCGTAATCCCCCTTTCGGATGGTGCTGGAAAGATTGTTGAGGTTGGCGCGAATGTCTCGGATCTAACAGCGGGGCAGCCGGTCACCTCGTGTTTCTACCCCTTTTGGGAATCTGGGCCGGCATCAGCTACGAATCATCGGGCAACCCTGGGGTGTAACTTAGATGGACTGTTGACGAAATTTGTAACACTGCCGGCTAGTGCATGGGTCCCAACACCCAAGCACATGTCATCCTTAGAGGCTTCCACACTGCCATGCGCCGCCCTGACTGCTTGGGCAGCTTTATTCACGCGAGGGGGTTTGCGTCCAGGGCAACATGTATTGATACAGGGCACTGGCGGAGTGGCGATTTTTGCTATTCAACTTGCCAAGGCGGTCGGTGCAAGGGTCACTGTCATTTCAAGCAGTGATGAGAAATTGGCACGCGCCGCTAAGTTAGGCTCGGATTTTGGAGTCAACTACTCAGAGTTCCCTGAGTGGGACGAGAAAGTCATCGACGAGTTTGGCCAAGAGGAGATTGATTTGGTAATTGAGCTTGGGGGTGCTCAGACTCTTCAGAAATCACTTAACTGCTTAAAGGTTGGAGGAAGGGTCAGCATGATTGGCGTATTGTCTGGCAATGAGGTTTCGATGAGCATCTCAACAGTCTTAGCGAAGTGGATTGCCATTCAAGGCATCACTGTAAGTCATCGAGAGGACTTCCTTAGTATGAATCGATTCCTTGAAACCCAGCGTCTGCGCCCCATCATCGACACGGTCCTGCCGCTCAGTGATGCACAAGTGGCCTACGATGAGTTACCGCGTGGGCACCATTTTGGCAAACTTGTTTTGGATCATGCCACTGGGTGAAAGCTTCTCCACAACTAGAAGATACGGTTTCTGGATTCTAAAGTTAGAGCCTAGTCAATTTGTCTTGAAAATCAATTTACATTAATGCACGCTCTTACATCGCGTCATGAAGGAGAGAAGGTTGAATACTGGAGAGATATTAGCCGGATTCTTGGCGCCACACCCTCCTCACTTAGTTTACGGCGAAAATCCCCCGCAAAACGAGCCAAAGAGCAAAGGTGGATGGGAGCCTTTGCGTTGGGCCTACGAAAGGGCTCGTGAAAATCTGGCGAAGTACAAGCCGGATGTACTACTTGTTCATTCTCCGCATTGGGTCACACAGCAGGGGCATCATTTTCTTGGGGTGCCGAACCTCAGTGGCAAGTCTGTTGATCCTATCTTCCCCAATCTGTTTAGGTATTCTTTTGAGCTAAGTGTTGATGTTGAGCTCTCCGAAGCCTGTTGCGAAGAGGCATCAGCCGCAGGGCTCACCACGAAAATGATGCGTAACCCCGAATTTAGGGTTGATTACGGCACCATCACAACTTTGCATATGATTAGGCCGCAATGGGACATTCCCATAGTGGGTATTTCGGCCAATAATTCCCCATACTATCTCGGCACGAGAGAAGGTTTAGAGGAAATGGACATTCTCGGAGGTGCGACTAGACGCGCCATCGAAAGCACTGGCAGAAGAGCAGTGCTTTTGGCCTCAAATACACTGTGCCATTATCACTTCAGTGAGGAGCCAGCAGTTCCTGAAGACATGTCTCAAGAGCATCCTCACGACTACGATGGGTATCTCTGGGACATGCGAATTATTGAGCTACTGCGTTGTGGCAGAACCGATGAGGTGTTTAAGTTGCTTCCGCAGTTTATCGATGAGGCTTTCGCAGAAGTGAAGTCGGGTGCCTTCACTTGGATGTTTTCGGCGATGGGGTATCCCAATATCCCTGGCGAGCTGCACGGATATGGAACCGTGATTGGCACTGGCAATGCTGTGATGGAGTGGGACGTGTCGGCATCGGCGGCAGCCGCGGTAAATTGAGATGAGTGTAGTGTCAGCATTTCTTGTGCCGGGTTCGCCGTTGCCCCGCATCCAAAATAGTAATCCCCCGTGGAATGCCATGGCGAGGGCGTTGTCAGCAGCGGGCGCTGCATTAGTGTCGGCCAGTCCGGACTCAATCGTCGTCTACTCTACGCAATGGATCGCCGTGCTTGATCAACTGTGGCAAACAAAGAATCGAGTGGCCGGCAGGCATGTGGATGAAAACTGGCATGAGTTTGGTGCGTTGGAGTACGACATATTGGTGGATGCGGATTTGGCAAATGCTTGCATTGAAGCCAGTAGCTCAATCAATGTGAAGTCAAGAGCTGTGAATTACGACGCTTTCCCAATCGACACGGGCACCATCATCGCTAACTCTTTTCTAAACGAGCCGAGGAAACCAGTGGTGGTCACATCCAACAACGTATATCACGATATGTCAGTGACGGAAGCCATAGGTGAACTAGTAGCCAAAAGCGCTCGTGAGCAATCTAAAAAAGTGGCCGTTGTAGGGGTCGGCGGTTTATCTGGAGCATTTTTTCGACAGGAAATAAAGCCTGAGGAAGACAGAATTTTTTCTGAAGCAGATGACTCAGCGAACAGGGAAATGCTTGACCTAATCTGCTCGGGGAATTGTGAAAAGGCGATGGCGTTCGTTCCCGAATACAACGAGCGGGCAAAACCAGACATGGGCTTTAAGCACTTTGGGTTTCTTTCCGGCGCCCTAGGCTATAAATATTCCAAGGCTGAAGTGCACCACTACGGACCACTCTATGGGTCAGGTGGTGCGGTAATCGAGTTTCAACTCTAATTACGCACATTATCCTGCAGCGTGTTGCAGAGGAGCGGGGCGTCTCATGACCCTTATGGGAGTATCGGCGACTTGGACGACTTGCTCAGTTTTGTAGAGTCAGAGTTTGTTGAGTCAGGCGTTTGGTTGGATAACATTAATCCGCGCAACGGCGCTCGCATCAATAGGGTGGCAGAGGCGGGCGACACTCATTTAGATCGTGCAGTTCGATCAGCCAATCTGGCAGCGGCGGCCTGGGGACGCGTGTCGGTCTCGCAAAGGTCCGATTTTCTTCTCGCAATCGCGGCAGGGATTGAATCTCGGTTCGATGAATTTGTGAAGGCTGAGAGTCTTGACACCGGCAAACCCATTTCTCAAGCCAAATCTCTAGATATACCCAGAGCAATATCTAACCTAAGATTTTTCGCCGCCTTAATTCAAGGAGAAACTTCGGACAGCTTTGTCACCACTGCAAATAACACCCCGTCGGCCCTGAACTACACGATTAGGAAGCCGCATGGGGTAGTCGGCGTGATTTGTCCATGGAACTTGCCCCTTCTTCTGCTTACTTGGAAGATCGCTCCAGCGTTGGCGACGGGCAATGCCGTAATTATCAAGCCCTCAGAGCATACTCCGACATCTGCCACTTTGCTCGCTCAAGTCGTGGCAGATATTGGGGCGCCTGCAGGGCTAGTTAGTGTCCTTCACGGAACCGGCCCCATGTCAGTGGGACAAAAGATCGCTGCGCACAAAGGAATCGACGCCGTGACATTTACCGGATCCTCAGCGACCGGTGCAAAAATAATGGAAGCAGCCTCAAGGAGTGTTAAGCCACTTTCATTTGAATTAGGCGGCAAAAACTCCGCAATAGTATTCTCTGATGCGGACCTTGATGACGCGGTTCACGGCGTTATTCGATCAGTTTTCTCCAACTCTGGGCAAATATGTCTCTGCACTGAGCGGGTGTATGTCGCACAAGATATTTTTGACTCCTTTTTATCGAGGTTGACCAAGGCGGTTCAAGGGCTGTCTTTTGAGGAATCAGGTAAAGAGGGCATAACACTAGGCCCACTCATTAGCAGTAATCAAAGAGACAAGGTGCTGAGTTTCTTCGACCTGGCCATCGAGGAAGGTGCCGATTTGCTCGTCGGGGGAAAAGCCAAACTTTTCGGAGATGATAGAGATACTGGTTTCTACGTGCAGCCGAGCGTATTTACAGGTTTACCGCGAGACTCAAGGTTTGTAAGAGAGGAAATCTTTGGACCCGTTTGTCACATAGAAAAATTTGCATTGGAAAAAGAGGTGATTGCCGCGAGCAATGACTCGAGCTTCGGGCTTGCTGCTTCGATTTGGACAAACGACCTTCGCGTGGCGCATCGTGTCGCGCCCCAACTGAGTGTGGGCATGGTTTGGATAAATGATTGGTTTCGGCGAGATTTACGGGCGCCCTTTGGCGGGACAAAGCTGTCTGGCATCGGTCGCGAAGGGGGACATCACTCCTTGGATTTTTACGCGCCGCCCTCAAATATTTGCCTCTCTATATCAGGCGATCTTTGATTCGGGCAGAGATAATTATGAGAGATATGACATGCAGCAATTAGATCTAGAGACTTTTGCTACAAAACTCGATTCTGCTGCGCAAAATGCTCTTGCTACGAGCCAGATCACTTTGCAACACTCACTGACCATAGAGGAAGCTTATCAAATACAGAGACGTGTAGTAGCAAAGAGGCTGCAGAGGCGAGGGCAAATTTGCGGCCTTAAAGTTGGCTTTACGTCGCAAGCGAAGAAGATTCAAATGGGAGTGGATCAAGTCATTTTCGGGCATCTTACCTCAGATATGCAGATTCAGAACTCCGGCAAAGTTTCAATAGCGCAAACAATTCATCCAAGGGTTGAACCAGAGTTAGCGTTTAGGTTGGCGGAGGATGTCGACTATGTGCTATCGCCCGCATCGGCACTGTCCACGGTGGATGCAATAGCCCCTGCTATGGAAATTATTGATAGCCGTTACCAAGACTTCCAATTTTCTTTGCCCGACGTGATCGCCGATAACTCATCGTCCTCACATTTTGTTGTCGGTGATTGGCGGTCTGCCAAGATCGATGTCGCCAGTCTCAAGATGACTTTATTGGTAGATGATAAGCCGCCGCTCATGGGCTATTCCCATGAGATATCCGGGCATCCCATAAACTCTCTGGTTGAACTCAGTGCACTAGCGGTTCGGCACGGGGTAGTGCTGAAGGCTGGTTGGATTATTTTGGCAGGCGCCGCGACTGAAGCTATTGCGATTAGAGGGGCCAACAGGGCGAGTTGTAGCGTGGCTGGACTTGGTGACGTTGAGATTTACGTTGGATAAGCACCCGATTATGAGCCGCACCGAAGCATTCACCCTTGATGGCGGAGCCCGCACAAGAGGTTCATTTCCTCATGTAAAAAGAGCTGGAGACTTGTTGTTTGTTTCTGGGACCAGTTCTCGGCGACCTGACAACAGCATTGCCGGGTCTAGCTTCTCTGAGTCGGGAGAGAGAGTGTTGTGTATTCGCTCGCAGACGCAGGAGGTGATTAACAATATCGATAAGATACTAGCCACTGCAGGTGCCTCGATTCAGGACTTGGTAGAGATCACGGCGTTCTTGGTGAACATGAACGACTTTGAGTTGTACAACGAGACTTATGGAGAATTCTTCACAGAGCAGGGCCCCGCTCGCACTACCGTTGGAGTGAGGGAGCTGCCTCACCCTGATTTGTTGATAGAGATAAAGGCGGTCGCTTTTAAGCCCTTAGATGAGAATTAAACGAGATTTGAGGTGGCTGCGATGAGGCTTCTTACAACATTTTTTTTGGCTTGCTTTTCCTTAGCTGCGCTTGGCGAGAGCACAACTGGCCAGATTCTGCCAGAGAAGTGGTGGCCGTCGGAATGGGGGGAGCAAGACGAGTTGGGAGCTATGAACAGGCTCGGCTCGCACAAAGTCCTTGAGGCTGCCGCTCTGATATCCCAGGGTAAAGTTTTCGATTTATCACGCACCTTAGATGAAAATATTCCCCTGTTTGCCTTAACTCCTGGGCGACGTAAGTACACACTCTCCATACCTGGCGCCCCTACATGGGGCCCAATGGGTGAAAATAAATTGGCGTGGAATGAGGACTTCATATCTGGTCATCTCTCTCAAGATGGGACCCAGTTCGACTCGTTGGCGCATATGGCCACGGAGCTTGGAAAGCCTGGGGACCTAAACGAGCTGCGCTATTACAACGGATTTAGTCATTCAGCCATTGCTACGAGCAGGGGCTTCCAACGGTTGGGGGTGGAAAAGACTATTCCGATCTTTACCAGAGGAGTGCTTATAGACGTCTCGGGTTACAGAGGGCGAATGCTTGAGAGATCAGAGCAGATTACTGTTGA